>OITT01000030.1_pt1 | contig 79148 bp, 61 predicted proteins | sample 1586731 | NCBI WGS metagenome assembly OITT01 (sample SAMN02675048, study PRJEB24791) | human gut metagenome, SKBSTL034 | isolation source: stool | host: Homo sapiens | place: USA
AGAAATACTAATGGGTCGCGGCATGCCGCGACCGTACAACAACTGCGACACATAGCAGAAGTAAATTCCTTTACGCTGAAATAGATAGAAATACTAATGGGTCGCGGCATGCCGCGACCGTACAACAACTGCGACACATAGGTATACATGAATTTTAGATGAGAGAAAAACAGCTCTTCCTGCAAGTACCTGCTTTTTTCCCGCGAAAAAATCCCCCTCACCGCCGTGCACAACGTTTTTTTCGCTGTCAAAAACACCTGTCCACAAGGTGAGGGCTTTTTTCCCGCGGAAAATTCCCCCTCACCGCCGTGCACAACGTTTTTTCCGCCGTCAAAAACACCTGTCCGCAAGGTGAGGGCATTTTTTCCAAGGAAAAAATCTGCTCACCACCGTGCACAACGTTTTTTCCAACGAAAAAATCAACTGAATCGCCGTGCAACTCCTTTTTTCCGCCGATTAAAAACAGCTCTCCAGCCGATTAGCTCCTTTTTTCCAGCATACAAAAAGTACCTGCCACCCATTCAGTTCCCATTGTAACCAATAAAAAGCGGTCGACCGCTCTCAGAGCTCCTTCTTACCCACAACCAACGACCACCTTCAGTACGTTCAGCTTCGTTTACCCACCTGAAAAATGGAAGTCACCCGGCGTCAAGCTCCAACTTACACACCGTAAATAGTAACCTTCAAGCCAGGAGGCTGACTATTGCTCGATAAACCAGAGAACGCTATGAAAACAAAACTCGGTGCTGACCTGAGTAGATCAGCACCGAGAACAGGGAGAGGAAGTAAAATCATGGGGACATTTTCACCCGACCCTCCGTCATCCTAAAATAAGGAAGGCCATTTAGTTTACCTCGTTCTATATCAACTAAATATTTCCCTTTGCCTTATTCAGCCTAATAGTAGGCTGAATAAAAAGAGAAAGGTAACGTATCGACATAAAAAAACCTGCAGAACACGGTTCTACAGGTTTCAGTTTCTCTCGTCGTTAGCGAGTTCGTTTCAGCTACCGACAAAACTTCTTTGAAGTTGATTAAGCCTGGGGCTCAACAACAGAGTCAGCAGCAGCGCTGTCAGCTACTACAGAGTCAGAAGCGAGGCTGTCAGCAGCGCTATCAACAACTGCAGAATCAGCAACAGAGTCAGTTGCAGCAGCGTCAGAAGTTTTGTTACCGCAAGAAGCGAAAGAGATAGCTGCGAAAGCTACGAACATGAAAACTAACTTTTTCATTGTGTGTTGTAAATTTTTTAGTAAAACAATCAATTGCCTTTTTAAAACGCTGCAAAGGTAGGGACTTTTTCATTCGCTCCAATACTTCTGCTCACTTTTTCGTGCATTACCCTGTTTTTTTAAACCTACAGGACGTTTCTCAAACGATAGTGTCAGACTGACGTATCAAAATATGCTCTGAAACAGGAACGACTTCCTGTCGACTGTCTCAACTTTCTGCCTTCCGCTTCCCCACCTCTTCTCTCTCCCGAGTTGCTCCGACGGCTCAACCGATCAAGTGCTGAATGACACCATCAAAAGAAGCCCCCGGAATACAAAGAGCAGACAGAACCCCATGGAGGTCGTAAAGAGCACGAATCAAGTGCTGGAAGTTGTACGGTCGCGGCATGCCGCGACCCCAAGCAGAAGTAACTTCATCCGACTGATATAGAAGAGCTTACTAAGGAATTGCAGCCAACTGCAACCCTACAGCCTCTGCCCTTCCCTAAAAGCAAAAGGCATTCGAAACAAGTTCTTCCTGCCTGACGGAGGGAAGACGGCCTTGTTTCGAATGCCCTAAAGTACGCCCCAAGAGGAGGGCTGAGCCTTACACACGGCTCCCAGCCTTAACGGAAGGAGTCAGTAAGCAATTTGATTTCGATGCCCGGTGAAATGCGCTCGTACAATATATTATATACCGCATCGAGAATGGGCATATTGACATGGTAATGGCGGTTGATGTCCTTCATACACTTCGTGCCATAGAAGCCTTCGGCAATCATTTCCATTTCCACCTGAGCCGACTTCACGCTATAGCCTTTGCCAATCATGGTACCAAAGACACGGTTGCGCGAGAAGTTTGAATAACCCGTTACCAGGAGGTCACCCAAATAGACGGAGTCATAAACCTGGCGGTCGATGGGATAAACGGCACGGAGGAAACGGTTGGTTTCCTGCACGGCATTGGCCATCAAGACGCTTTGGAAATTGTCACCATACTTCAATCCGTTGCAGATACCTGCCGCAATGGCATAAACATTCTTCAAGACAGAAGCATACTCAATGCCGATGACATCAGCTGAGGTTTTGGTCTTGACGTAGCTCGAAGCAATGGTCTCGGCAAAAGCCTTGGCCTTCTCATTGTCTGCACAGCCCACGGTGAGATAAGTCAAGCGGGCCAAGGCAACTTCCTCGGCGTGGCTCGGTCCTCCCAATACGGCAAGGTTTTCATCAGGGACATTATATACCTGACGAAAGAATTCAGAACAAACCAAATTCTCGTCGGGCACAATTCCCTTGATGGCAGTGATAATAAACTTATCGTGCAGCTTCACCTTCAGCTTTTTGAGGTGATTCTTCAGATAGGGAGAAGGCGTTACAAAGACTAAAGTTTGACATGCACGCACTACATCGTTGATATCCGAATGGAAAGTGATACGTTCGACGTCGAAATGCACACTCGTCAGGTACGAAGGATTGTGTTCCAACCGGCGGAACTCATCGATGGCATCCTGACGACGCATGTACCAATGCAAATGGTCGACACGTTCGAGCAACATTTTGGCTATGGCGGTAGCCCAGCTGCCACTTCCCATCACGGCTATGTTTCCTAAATCGTACATGGCTTTCTATAAAAAGACGACAGGACGGTCGCTTTCCCCGAGAAGGGAATAAAACCGTCCTGTCAGATTGTTCTTAGCTAGTTATACATTCCAAGCCTCAATGTCTTGAACGGAGGGTTTTTCGATTTCAAGCTTAAACTTCTTGATGACATCACCAATCTGTTGCTGAATCTTCTGCGCCTTTACGTCTTTGAGGTCTGAAACCAAATAATAACCTACCTTCTGCAACACGGGAACGAGAGCTTCGGGGATGCCAGCCTCAACATACTTGGCGGCAGCATCACGCGGAGCCTTCTTCTCCGGACGCATCTGGGGGAAGAAGAGTACTTCCTGAATCTGAGTCTGACCGGTCATCAACATCACGAGGCGGTCGATACCGATACCAATACCCGAAGTCGGGGGCATACCGTACTGGAGCGCACGGAGGAAGTCTTGGTCAATAAACATAGCCTCGTCGTCACCCTTTTCAGACAGGCGGAGCTGGTCTTGGAAACGCTCTTCCTGGTCAATGGGGTCGTTCAACTCGGAGTAAGCATTGGCTAACTCCTTACCATTCACCATCAACTCGAAGCGTTCGGTCAACTCGGGGTTGGTGCGGTGCTTCTTGGTAAGCGGTGACATCTCGACGGGATAGTCCGTGATAAAGGTCGGCTGGATGAACGTGCCTTCGCAGAACTCGCCGAAGATTTCATCAATGAGTTTACCCTTACCCATCGTGTCGTCAATCTCCATGTTGAGCTTGTTGCAAATCTCACGGATTTCGTCTTCGCTCTTTCCTGTCAGGTCATAACCCGTCTTCTCCTTGATGGCTTCCAAGATAGGCAAGCGGCGGAAAGGAGCCTTGAAGCTGATGGTCTTACCGTCGACAACCGTTTCGGGCTTTCCGTTAACGGCGATACAGATACGTTCCAACAGGCCTTCCGTGAACTCCATCATCCAGTTGTAATCCTTGTACTGCACATAGAGCTCCATGCAGGTAAACTCCGGATTGTGGTTGCGGTCCATGCCTTCGTTACGGAAGTTCTTTCCGATTTCATACACACCTTCGAAACCACCGACAATCAGACGCTTCAAGTAAAGCTCGGTAGCGATACGTAAATAGAGGTCAACGTCGAGTGAGTTATGGTGAGTAATGAAGGGACGCGCACTTGCACCACCGGCAATCGGCTGAAGAATCGGGGTCTCAACCTCCGTGTATCCAGCTTCATCGAAGTATTGACGCATCGTCTTGACTACAAGGCTACGCTTCAGGAAGATATCCTTTACTTCGGGGTTGACAAGTAAGTCTACATAGCGTTGGCGGTAGCGTAACTCGGGATCATTAAAGGCATCATAGGTGACACCGTCTTTCTCCTTCACCACAGGTAAGGGTTTGAGGCTTTTCGAAAGCAGCACGAGCTCCTTTGCGTGGACAGAGATCTCACCAGTCTGCGTACGGAACACGTAGCCCTTTACGCCAATAAAGTCGCCAAGGTCTAATAATTTCTTGAAGAGCACGTTGTACTGGGTTTTATCTTCATCCGGACACAGGTCATCACGGGTTATATAGACTTGGATACGACCCTTAGAGTCCATCAGTTCGGCAAAACTGGCCTTACCCATCACGCGGCGTCCCATCAGACGACCGGCAATACATACTTCACGCTGTTCTTCAGCCTCATCGCTAAAGTTTTCCTTAATATCGTCGCTATATGCCGTTACCTTATATTCGGCTGCGGGATAAGGTTCGATACCCATATTGCGCAACTCTTCGAGTGAGTTACGACGCTGAATTTCCTGTTCGCTGAGTTCTAAAATATTCATTGCTATTTGGTGGGAATTTTGAATGTCAAAATGCTTCTTTATGCAGAACGAAATATGAGGAAGAGACGACACGAACGTGCTTCCTGCGGCCGACCATTGTGGCTGTTTCGTTCAAAAAATAAACGAGATACCCGGAATAGAAGAAGGAGGGGCATCGCGTGTATTTCTGGGTTAAAGAGCAGAAAAAAGCAGCTGACTAAGGCTGCTTAGGGCTCTCTACGAGCGCAAAAATAGCTATTAAATCGGAGGTAGGCGATAACGACCTCAAAAAACTCCTCCGCACGGGCCTTGCAACCGACCCCGCAAGGAACAATAAGCAGACGGACTTGTCAACTCTTAGGTTTTAAGTTTAAAACCATTGGTTTTCTTGGACAAATCGGCTAGCGGCGGTACTTTTGCATCTTTAAAGGCATGCTGAGGAATGCCTGTTTAAGGGTCTAAGAGTTGAAAAGTGGAGCGAAGTGAGCGGAAAGTGCCGATGTCGCTTCTTGTGCGAAGGCGGTCTAAGAGTTGAAAAGTGGAGCGAAGTGAGCGGAAAGCTATGAAGGAGTGAAGTGAATGGAGCTGCGCGTCACGACGACGGGGCTTTCTTTCCTTCTTTCTCTTTAAGATGCGACCTCCGACACTCCTTATTTATATTACGCTCAACGCTTCAACTGGTATCCTCAGCGTAAAACCTGCTTATAAACAGCTAAAGAATGGATTATAAAAACTCATTTACCCAAGGCGAAATAGACGAACTGCTGGAGTGGTTTAAAGCACACGAAGACCAACTTCCCGAATCCATGCAGGTAGCTCCGGGGTTCTTTATCCCGGAACTGAAAAAGACAGTGCATTACTATTACGACCTCGTACAAACGCACTGGCAAAACCCGATTTATTCGGGACAAGTCTACCACCTCTTTAAGATTCGCGATATCTTGATGGCTGAAAAGGAAACAGCTACCGAAGAATAGGTTACGAAGAACGACCGAGAAGGTCGGGCTGTGCCGTCTGAAGGTGCGCTCTGTTATAAGGTGTATTTCAGCCTTCCACGCACCAGCCTCGTTTCCTTCCCCCGATTCTTCTTCCTCTGTTCATCGCCACCCGGCGGTGATGCCGTGTTTATTCCCTGCTTATTGTCACACGTCAAACTTTCCCGTTCTTGAAAAATTCTCCTTTTAAAATCGTACTGCTTCTGCTCGTGCTGGTACTCATTCTGCTACCCATGCAGTGGATGCCTGCCTGTCAGATTGGTTCATACGAAATAAAGCGCGTCGGCCTGCTTGCTGACGTACTCCCCGAAGACCTTCACCCAAAGGATGAAGGCGGCGAAGTGACAGACATGTTGTTGCCTGCCCTGGCCGCTATTCAGAAAGTAAGAGAAGCGCAACCGCAAGCGGCTGTGCCTTCGAAACCTGCCCCCAAGGGCCTGGTCTGCATTGAGGACTATGCCGATGCCAACCAACGCGGTATGTTCCCCTTCTATCAGGCACTTGCCCAACGCAAGCAACTGAACCGCCCGGTACGCATTGCTTACTTTGGTGACTCGTTTATTGAAGTAGACATCCTCACAGGTGCCCTCCGCACCCTGTTACAGGAGAAGTTTGGCGGCAACGGGGTCGGTTTTCTGGACATCGCTCCTCCCTATGCTGCCAACCGAAGCACCGTGCACCAACGTTACGGCGGATGGAATGCCTTCTGCGTTCTCGACAAGGGCAAGTACCAGGCAGCTCGCCTGAACATCGGTCAGCGTTACTTCGTGCCACAAAGTACGGCCTGGACGGAAATCAGCGGAGTACACCAACCCCGACTGGACACGACGGAGGTACACACGCTCTACCTGCGGGCAAACGCACCGCTCCAAGTGGGCGTTAAGCTCAACCAGGGAACCATGATGGCTCTGCAGGCTGAAGGTACGGGGAAAGTAGAGGCACTGATACGCAAAGGCCGCTCAGGCCGCACCCGCTGGCAGGTGCCGACAGCTGCCGGTCTGACTTGCTGGGGCGTGGCGGAAGAAAGTGCAAGGGGCGTAATTCTCGACAACCTTTCACTGCGCGGAAGCAGTGGCACGACGCTCACGGAAATTCCCCAAGAGGTGCTCCGACAATTGCACGACGTGCGTCCCTACGATTTGATTGTTCTGCAATTCGGGCTGAATGTGGCAAACAAGAAGCAGACCAACTATTCGAGCTACGCTCACCAGATGAAAACGGTCATTGAACACTTGAAACGAGGTTTCCCCGAGGCGGGCATCCTCCTCATTGGAGTGGGTGACCGCGAGGACCGATTGGCAGACGGTGAATTGCACACGTTGCCGGGCATTCACTCGCTCATCAAATACCAACAAAACCTAGCGGCTGAAACACGCGTTGCCTTCTGGAACCTCTATGAGGGCATGGGCGGTGAAGGCAGTATTCGCCGCATGGCTGAAGCCAAACCGGCCGAAGCGGGTAAGGACTATACGCACATTAACCACAGAGGCGGTCAACGCATTGCCCGCACGCTGTACAAATCTTTGGTTTATGGATACGAACAATATCAGCACCACGCAAACGAAACGTCAAACCGCTGATTTGTGTAAGGACCACACGCCATTGCCTCATTGGACCACTTCCACACGGACGGTTTACAGTCCGTCACACTCTTCCTCCCGCAAACTGTACATGTTGCTGACGGGTTGGGCTTTGGTGTTGGGCATTACGGTTGCAGCAAGCCTCGTGGGAGAACGACGGTTTGGCGAAGCGGATGACCGTCCGGCTGGATTATACCCCGACAGTCTGCCCGAAACTATGCGCGGTAATGCTTTTGCCTCGCATCCACAAGCTTTGGGAAACTGGACGAATGAGGCGGAACGCCCCACTTTCCGTCTGTTGAAGGAACCGGACAACTCAATGCCTTCTGCTTTCCGCCACACGCAACCCAATGTCATCACGCACGCGGAATGGTTGGAACCGATCCGGAAGATTCTCGCAGCAAGTGAACGTCCGTTGCGCATTCTTCAAATCGGTGATTCACACGTGGCGGGTAAAAGTTTTCCTCAAGCCATCAAAGCGGCACTGACCCAATACATCGGAGCTGCTGAAAGCAATCCCGAAAATGGCGAAGGGATGACTTTCCATTACTTTGGTAAGAACGGGGCGACTTCGCAACACTTTCGAACAGACAGCTATATGCAGAAGTTTGCGGCTCAGGAGCCGGACCTCATCATCTTGTCGCTCGGAACTAACGAAGCTCACGGCATGGGGTACCGCGAGGACTTGCACGAATCGCAGCTCGACCAGTTCTTTGAACTACTCCGCAAGGCTTGCCCCGATGCAGTGATTCTGCTGACGACGCCCCCGGGCGATTACCTCACCCGCTCTTTTGTGGACTATCGCCAAACTTCGCGTTCACACCGCAAGGTACGCCATGTGAGACGCTCGAAACAACCGAACCCGATGAGTGCACGCTGTGCCCAACTGATTAAGGAATACGGTGAAGCCCACCAAATGCCTGTTTGGGACCTCTACCATATCTGTGGTGGTGAAGAAGCGGCATTGCGCAATTGGGTGTCTGGCAATTATATGCGCCCCGACCGCATCCACTTTCATCCCCAAGGTTATACGCTCCACGGCAAGTTGCTTGCCGAAGCTCTAGTACAGGCGTTGCGTAACTGATAAGGCTGAAGTAACTTCCTTTTTTCCGCAAAAGATAGGCTTACCAATGAGGCGCTAATGTAGTACGGTCGCGGCATGCCGCGACCCAAAGCAGAAGTAATCTTCTTTCACCGAAAAAAGATGGGCTTACTAATGGGTCGCTAATGTAGTACGGTCGCGGCATGCCGCGACCCAAAGCAGAAGTAATATCTCTTTCACCGAAAAAGATGGGCTTATCAATGGGGCGCTAATGCGGTACGGTCGCGGCATGCCGCGACCCAAAGCAGAAGTAACATCTCTTTCACCGAAAAAGTTAGGCTTACCAACGGGTCGCGGCATGCCGCGACCGTACAACAACTGCGCTACCAAAGCAACATACGCAACCACCCGCCTGCATGAATAGGCCAACGCTCTGTAACCTCCCAATCTACAAGCAACCCCGTGTAGGTAGCCCATATTCTCCCTCAGTTTTTCCAACTCCCATAGGAGGTTTCCCCTTTCATTCCCGCGAAACCCTCCTTCCCCAATTCCTATATTCGAAATCCCTGCCCATGTTCACCCCACTGCTCGAACAGCTTCATTACCTTCCCACTTCGCCCCTGCTCTTTAACACGGGCTTCTTCCTGTTTTTCTTCCTGCTGTTTATGGCAGGTTATACCCTCTTGTCAGGTCGCCGCATCGTAGCTTTACGTCTGCTCTATGTGACCGCCTTCTCCTACTACTTCTATTATAAGAATGCAGGAGCCTGGTGTATGTTGTTGGCCGTCATTACACTCGTCAACTTCTTTTGCGCCATCCGCATGGAGAAAGCCGCTACGCCCCAGGCACGCAAACACTGGATGTGGGCGGCAGTTGGTTTCATGCTGGGACAGTTGGCTTTCTTCAAGTACACCAACTTTGTCCTGTCGAGCCTGGCATCTATTCAGCTTCTTCCCGAAGATACACGCTTGGACTTGCCTTTGCTCATCGGCATTTCGTTCTTTACGTTCCAGTCCATGAGCTACATCATCGACGTTTACCGCGAAAAGATGCGTGCCACCCGTTCGCTCACGGACTTTGCCTTCTTTGTAAGCTTCTTCCCCACTTTGCTGGCAGGTCCGATTCTTCGTGCCCGCACCTTTCTGCCTCAGCTCCGCCGTCCCGTGGTTGTCACCCACGCCATGATGGGCTCGGGTACGTGGTTCATACTCATGGGCTTATTTAAGAAGTGCATCATCTCGGACTACATCAGCCAAAATTTTGTGTCGCGCATATTTGACAATCCGGCACTTTACTCCGGTTTGGAAAACTTACTCGGCGTCTACGGCTACGCGCTCCAACTTTATTGCGATTTCTCAGGTTACTCTGACATGGCAATAGGTATTGCTCTCTGGATGGGATTCCACATTCCAGCCAATTTCCGTGCTCCTTACAAGAGTGACTCAATTACGGATTTCTGGAGACGCTGGCACATCTCGCTGTCAACTTGGCTACGCGACTATCTCTACATCTCGCTCGGCGGGAATCGTTGTTCTCGCTGGCGTATGTACTTCAACCAATTTATGACAATGTTACTCGGCGGCCTGTGGCATGGTGCCTCCTGGAACTTTATTATTTGGGGAAGTGTGCACGGGTTGGCACTTTGCGGTCACAAAGCCTGGCAAAACTTGCTCGGACATGACAAGCACTACCATCCGACGGGCATCCGCCGCTTCTTAGCTATCGTTCTCACGTTTCACCTCGTATGTTTCAGTTGGTTGTTCTTCGCCGGTACTTCGTTTGAAGCCTCTGCCGCGATGCTGACACAAATCTTTACGAACTTCCAACCGCAACTCATCACACAGTTCCTGGCGGGTTACCCCGAGGTTAGCACACTGATGGTTCTTGGATTCGTGCTTCACTTCCTCCCCACCCGTTGGAATGACCGCGCCGAGGCCTTGATGCGCCGCTCGTCTTCTCTGGTCATGGTACTTTTGCTTGCCGCCATGATTGTGTGGGTGATACAGGTAAAGGGCTCAGAGATTCAACCGTTTATTTACTTCAAGTTCTAAAGAGGGATTCGCCTCAGCCTGCAAAGGTGATAGACTTTCCTCGGAGGGCTTCCCCTTTCGATAGTAAGGACGATTACACATACTCCAATCTCATTAGGAAAAAAGGAGAGGAAGGGAACATGAAGTTTGAACCGACGGTCTTTCTCTTTTTTCCTTTTCTTCTACGACTGAAACTCGAATCAACCAACCTCCCCATTCTTATACATTATACTATGCGTACTTCCATTCGTCAATATTCTTCCCGTCCCGTTGAGGACGATTTGCTGAACGAACTGCTTGCCCAGGCCGAACAAACACAGACCATGGGCAACTTACAGCTTTACAGTGTCGTCGTTACGCGCAGTGACGAGATGAAGCAAAAGTTAGCCCCGGCACACTTCAACCAACCGATGGTTACTGGTGCTCCCGTGGTGCTGACCTTCTGTGCCGACTATCATCGCACAACAGCTTGGGCGCAGCACCGCAAAGGTCATCCGGGTTACGATAACTTTCTCTCCTATCAAAATGCGGCTACCGATGCGTTACTCTTCTGCCAACGCTTTTGTGATTTAGCTGAAGCAACCGGACTGGGACTTTGCTTTCTCGGTACGACGGTGTACCAACCCGCTGCCATCATCCGTTTGTTGCAATTGCCGCAACTGGTGATGCCCGTAGCTACCATTACCTTGGGGTGGCCGGCTGAACATCCGAATCCGAGTGACCGTTTGCCTCTCAGTGCCATCCGCCACGACGAAACGTACCAGCCGGTAACAGCTGAAACGATTGACCGAGACTATGCGGCGAAGGAGGCTCTCCCCGAAAATCAGGAGTTTGTACGCATCAACCAAACGGAAACGCTGGCCCAAATCTTTACGGACATCCGTTACACGGCGAAAGATTGTCAAACACTCTCTACCGGCTTGCTGGAGGCTTTACGCATGCAGGGCTTTCTTGATTAACGGTACGACTGTCAACAGACCACTAACAAATGATTAAAGAACCACGGAATAAACGGAACGAACGGAAACTTGATGATTCCGAGACTTCCGTGTTTTCCGTTCTTTCCGTGGTGGATATAAAAAAGAACCACGGAATAAACGGAAGAAACGGAAACTTGATGATTCCGAGACTTCCGAAGTTCCTGTATATTTTCGTGGTCAACCGATCATGCATGTAACACAGTCGTAGGCACGAAAGGACAATAAACAAAAATGTTGCGGATGGAAGTTCCATTCGCAACATTTGTCTATCCGTCCAACCCTTCAGAACGGCTTTCTTATTTCAAATAAAAGTCCCGACAAAGTTGAGCGTATGCAACCGAACGGTTACTCTCAGCATCCATCAGTTCGAGGGTGTCACAGACCGGACCTCCGGGTAAAGCTTGACGCCGAAACTCCAACAAGGTCCGCTTACAAGGTTTACCAACCTTGGTCACAACCGCCGTACGGCGAGTAACGTAGAGTCCATGAACGGCTGCCAAAGGAATAAAACGAGTAAGCGCAGGGGTAGGCAAAATCACCGAAAAGCGAGCATGAGGACACTCAGGCGAAAGCAAGAGATCGACCGTGCGCAACAAAGCCGCAAAGGTAAGTCCTCCACCTCCGGTGTGACGAGCCGCAGCGCGTTGAGCTTCTGGCGGTAGCAAATCCTCTTCGTGGTAAGGCGGATTCGAAAGGATGCAATCGGCTTCAAACGATGGAGCTGACAAGGTCAATGCGTCAGCACAGGTTATCTGCACACGCTCATGAAAGGGAGAGGCCGCAACATTAGCTTGTGCATCGGCAGCAGCCGCTTCATCGATTTCCACTCCCTTGACGAGGGCTTGTGGGTTACGTTGTGCCGCCATTAAGGCGATGAGCCCCGACCCACAACCTAAATCCAAGATGCGAGTGGTTTCACTCAAGTCGGCCCAGGCCCCTAACAAGACACCGTCTGTCCCGACCTTCATGGCACAACGACTGTCATCTATCGTAAACTGTTGGAATGTAAACATAGGTTTGTCTTCTTTTGGAGGACGAAGGTACGATAAAATGCCGATTAGACCTCACGCTTCCTTGCATACCCGCGCTACTTTGACTCCGCATAATTCATGAGGAGGTTGAGAGGAGTTACACGGGAGTTAATCGGGAGTTACCTTGGAGTTGAGCCTCTCAAAATTGCTCCGAATTCGAAGTCAACTTCAACCGATTCAAGAACCAACTACGTGCCACGTTTGCACTTCCATCCCTCAACGCTACAACAGGCATTCTGACCGATGCCCTTCCTAGATTCACGCTGTAATGAAATCTCCTTTTTCTTCTGCTTCACTCACCATCCATCCGGCATACCTGACGTTTTATTTCACGGGTCTCCTCCTTCCGGAATTTTGGCTTCAACCTACGCAACCGTGGTGGCGCATGCCCCTGGGAGTCGCCTTTAATGCCGTCATCTATGCTGTACTGGCCTGGGGAGTCGTTACGTTACTGTCCTGGATGAAACGCTACACGGGGCGGATACTTCCCCTCGTACTTCACACCCTGTTGCACGGGGTGGTCTTGCTTTGGTGTATCACGCAAGGCTTCCTCATGTACCATTTCAGACGGCACATCGACGCCTTTACCCTGCAATTGGTACGCGAAAGTTCTCCGCGCGAATCGTCCGAATTTCTTCATACCTACCTGTTGACTCCTTCCGGAGCCTGTGCAGCCGCCGTTCTCCTGCTGTTGGGACTTTGCTATCTGAAAGGCGTACGCAAGGTAAAGGAGATTCCCGCCTGGCCTACTCGCCTACAAGGTCGCGTAGCCATGGGGATAGTCCTCGCCGCAGTGGGGGCACAAACCTATTTCTTTTGGGGAACGGCCGAGGAATGTTATGCCAAGGCGCAGGGAACCCCCATCAAGTGTAATGCCTTCTTTACGCTTCGTCAATCAGTATTGCAGATGAAGGAGTACGAGCAAGATATCCGAACCTGTGCCGCTCAATTGGCACAGTTACCCCCCGACCAACCTTGCACAGGAACAGAACCTGATGTGGTCTTGATTATCGGCGAATCGTTTATCAAGAAGCATTCCAGCCTCTATGGATATTCACTCCCGACCAATCCCCGCTTACAAACTCGGCTGAAAGAAGGCGGACTGTTTCTCTTCAACGATGTAATTGCCCCCATCAACAATACCACCTACAGTTTACAGTATTTTCTCTCCCTGGCAAAGGTCGAAGACTCAGCCCGTTGGTGTGAACGGCCGTTGTTTCCGGCTATTATGAAGCAAAATGGGTGGAATGTAGTTTATTACAGCAACCAATTCTGTCGGGAAGATGACTTACAACCCTGGGATGCGTCTATGGGATTTCTCAATTATCCGCCGATTGAGGAAAAACTCTTCCACCATCGCAATCGTCATACCTTCCCTTACGATCGGCAATTGGTCGAAGACTACGCCCTGCACCGCCGAGAACTGGAGCAACCAACCAACAACCTGATTCTGTTTCACCTCATCGGCCAGCATGTCAATGCCAAGAGTCGGTTCCCGGAAAGTGAAACACACTTCACCAGCGATGCAATTCGCCGTCCCGACTTAACCGACAAGCAAAAGCAACTCGTAGCGGACTATGACAATGCGACACGCTATAATGACCAGGTGGTAGACCACATCATCCAACTGTTTGAAACACGCAAAGCCATCGTCATCTACTTTTCTGACCACGGAGAAGAGATGTACGACTTTCGCAAACAACACGGTCGCACGGACTTGAAAGTAGATCTTACCCCCGAGGCTTACCGTTACCAGCTGGAAATACCCTTTATGGTTTACCTCACTCCAGCCTGTCGCCAGGATACGGCACTCTGCCAAAAGTAAGATCGGGACTACACCGTCCCTTTATGACCGACGGACTCCCCTACTTCATCTTCGACCTGGTAGCTCCCAACTCCCGATGGGCAGATGCGACCCAGAGTCCGGTCAGTCCGAGCTATGTGGTTCCCAAACGGCGACGCATCTTCTATGCCGACCGTTATTACGAAGAAATGATTGGCCGTTGAAAAGGCTGAAGTCCATGCGACTATGGTATAGGCTTTCCAACGAACCGTAAAGAGGCTGACCGAGGCGTAAGCAATAGACAGAGGTTGCGCTTACATAGGCAAAATTTCGTACTTTTGCTACCGCTAATCAGCCTTCTCCTTCAATGAGCTGTATGCGCTCACAGGAGGAGACCTTTTTTTGTCCCTTACCGAAAGGGAACACACCTGGGGCTACCCAGCCGCCAGACTTTTCATCCTTTTCTACAAAGCAAATTCACTTTTCATGAATATCAAAGAAGACAATCCGCAGACTTCCTTTTCCCTCATCGCCGACTTTGAAGGCGACATGAATGCACTTCTCCACACGCCGTTTGAAAATACTCTTCCCGCTTTACCTCTCCGTAACATGATGCTTTTTCCAGGTGTCGTGGGTTCAGTCACGGTAGGTCGGGAGTCAAGTCTGAAGTTAGTCAACCAAGCCATGAAGCGCGGCTCGCTGATTGCAGTGGTGGCTCAGAAAGACAGCGAAGTAGAAGAGCCAGGACAAGACGATCTCTACGAAGAAGGCGTCTTGGCACGTGTCATGCGCACCATTGACTTGCCTGGAGGAAATCAAGCCGCGATTCTGCAAAGCTATGGTCCACTAAAGGTGGAACAAATCAAGCGTAAACGTCCTTATCTGCGCATTGAAGCTACGGCACTCGAAGAGGTGCTCTATGATGACAAGGACAAAGAGTTCATCGCCTTAGCAGATGCTTGTAAGGATGCGGTTGTGAAATTCCTAAGCATGAACGAAGCCGGACGCTCAGAAGAAGCGGCCTTCGCCGTGAAGAACATCTCACACCCTGTCTTCCTGATTAACTTCATCTGTGTAAACATGTCGTTCACACAGGAAGAACGGTTCGTCTTGTTCCAGAAGCATGATTTGAAAGAGCGTGCCTTCCACCTCCTGCAATTGTTGAACAGAGAATGTCAGTTTGCACAACTCAAACGTAACATTCAAAACCAGACCAGAGCGGAACTGGACCAACAACAAAAGGAATACTTCCTGCATCAGCAGATCAAGAACATCCAAAGCGAACTGGGTGAAGACGAAAACGGAGACGTGGCGGAACTGGAGAATAAAGCCGAGTCCCTGGCATTCCCAAAGAAAGTGGCGCAGACCTTCCAACGGGAACTGGACAAGCTGAAGCGCATCAATCCGCAAGCTCCGGACTACAACGTACAGCTTAACTACCTGCAAACGATTGTGGGACTTCCCTGGGGAATCACGACGGAGGATAACCTCAACGTGAAGAATGCCAGCCGTGTACTCAACCGTGACCACTACGGAATGGAAAAGGTCAAGGAGCGTATTCTGGAACATTTGGCCACCCTGCGCTATCGCCATACGGGAAAAGCTCCCATAATCTGTCTCTACGGTCCTCCGGGCGTGGGTAAGACTTCACTGGGACGCAGTATTGCCGAAGCTTTGAATCGTCAATATGTACGTATCTCATTGGGCGGTGTGCACGATGAAGCAGAAATTCGCGGCCATCGCCGTACCTACATCGGAGCCATGCCGGGACGAATCATTAAGGCGATTGCCAAGGCTGGCAGTTGCAATCCGTTGTTTGTACTCGACGAGATAGACAAGGTGTCGAGCACGAATTACAACGGTGACCCATACAGCGCGTTGCTCGAAGTGCTCGACCCCGAACAAAACAATGCCTTCCACGACAACTTCCTGGATCTCGACTTCGACCTCTCTCAAGTATTTTTCATCGCAACGGCCAACAACTTGCAGACGATTCCTGCCCCGCTGCTTGACCGTATGGAGATTATTGAAGTAGAAGGTTACCTGACAGAGGAGAAAAAAGAGATTGCTCGTCGTCACCTCATCGTCAAAAAACAGAAGGAATACGAAGTAGAAAGCCTGACTAAGCTCAAAATATCACCAGCTGCCACGGAGTTTATCATCGAGAAGTATACGCGAGAAAGCGGTGTCCGCCAACTCGAAAAACAAATCGACAAGATATTCCGCAAGGTTGCCTACGAAATGGCGACCAGCGACACAGACAGCGTGCCTTACGAGACCCTCAAGCCGGCTGACATCGAACACTTGCTGGGCAAACCCCTCTTCAGCCGCGACCTATACCAAGGTAACAAATACGCAGGTGTGGTGACAGGACTGGCCTGGACAGCCGTAGGCGGCGAAATACTCTTTATCGAAACGAGTGTGAGCCGTTGCAAGGGCGGTAAACTGACGCTGACGGGTAACCTCGGCGATGTAATGAAGGAAAGTGCCGTGCTGGCCCTGGAATACATCAAAGCACACGCTGAGACTTTACACATTGACTACCGAGTGTTTGACCATTGGGGCGTGCACATCCACGTGCCCGAAGGAGCAACCCCCAAGGATGGCCCTTCAGCAGGTATCACCATTGCCACTTCGATTGCTTCAGCCTTGACCCAACGCCGAGTACGCGACCACATTGCCATGACGGGCGAAATCACCCTGCGCGGTCGTGTGCTGCCTGTAGGAGGTATCAAGGAGAAGATTCTGGCTGCTAAACGAGCAGGCATCACGGACATTCTCATTTCAGAAGAGAACCGCAAGGACGTGGAGGAAATCAATGCTCGCTATGTCGAAGGATTGCAGTTCCATTTCGTTGCCGACGTACAGGATGTACTTCGCTTTGCCCTGCTCGATGAAAAAGTGGAACACGCCATTGACTTGGCGATCCCTGTAGAAGAAGCGGAAGTAAAAAGCAATACCAGTGAGGTAGCTGTTCGCCTGATGAAGGAGAAGTAAGTTACACTTGCACTGCCGAAGCTGTCAACTGATCAGCTCGCGAGCCCCCAAGGAAATGACGAGAATGGGAAGGGCGAAGTAGCCATTGGATGCTTCCGCATGACCGGCTCACGCCCTACCGAACCGTTCGACTCGCAGTTACACCCAACCTAAACCGACTCCGGGCTTTCCCACCCGGGGTTCTCTAACCACTCCAAATTCTTAGACTGTTTTTCTATGGATTTCAATTTACAACACACCGATGCCGGCAGCGCAGCCCGCGCCGGACTCATCACGACTGACCACGGTCAGATTCACACTCCCATCTTTATGCCGGTCGGCACGCTGGGTAGCGTCAAAGGAGTACATCTTCACGAAATAAAAGAAGACATCAATGCCGAAATCATTTTGGGCAATACGTATCACCTCTATCTCCGTCCGGGTCTGGAAATCCTGGAGAAAGCGGGTGGTTTGCACAAATTCAATGGTTTTGACCGTCCGATGCTGACCGACAGCGGAGGCTTCCAGGTATTCTCCCTGGCGGGCATTCGCAAGCTCAGTGCGGAAGGATGTGAATTTCGTTCGCACATAGACGGAAGCAAACATTTCTTCACGCCCGAAGGGGTGATGGACATTGAGCGTACCATCGGTGCAGACATCATGATGGCTTTTGATGAATGTCCTCCCGGCACTGCAGACTTCAGCTATGCCCGTAAAAGTTTGGACTTGACGCACAGCTGGATGAAACGTTGCTGGAAACGCTTCCACGAAACGGAGCCTAAGTATGGATATTCCCAAGCACTCTTCCCGATTGTACAAGGTTGCGTCTACAAAGACCTGCGTCAAGAAAGTGCCCGCTTCATGAGCGACTTCGGTGCGGAAGGATACGCAATCGGCGGTTTGGCAGTCGGCGAACCCGCAGAGGTGATGTACGACATGATTGAGGTAGTCAACGAAATTTTGCCTCAAGATCGTCCGCGTTACCTCATGGGCGTAGGTACACCGGTCAATATTCTGGAAGGAATTGAACGCGGTGTAGATATGTTTGACTGTGTGATGCCGACACGTAACGGACGCAATGCCTGCCTCTTTACGGCAGAAGGTATTATCAATATGCGTAATGCAAAATGGGCAGACTGCTTTGAACCCGTGGATCCGATGGGACATTGCTTCGCTGACCTGCAGTACTCCAAGGCTTACCTGCACCACCTGTTTAAGGCAAAGGAACTCCTTGCCATGCAAATCGCTTCAATCCACAACCTCGCCTTCTATCTTTGGTTGGTACGCGAAGCACGCCGCCAAATTTTGGCTGACAACTTCGCTCCCTGGAAGCGCGAAATGGTTGAGAAACTGCAACGCAAACTGTAAGGTGAAGAGGGGAAGAGGCCCCATAGATGATCTAAACAAGGAGCTGACCGGGCGCAGAAGTCGGGCTGTGCGGAGGAGCAAGAGGAACTCCCTCTACAGCAACTCGCTACGAATGCCCTTTTCAGACAACCTTCGCCTGTCACCTATCCCCTCTAGCTTCTGACACAACGCTCCTTCCCCTCTTTGATAAGCCTCAGTCACTTCCAAACCCACCCACCCATGTCTCTTTTCGCCAAATTTAGAAACGGCAAACCCTTTGTAGGCCGATTAGACCGTTACATCATCTACAAGTTCCTGAGTACGTACATCTTCCTCATCGGCATTATTATCACCATCGCAGTGGTATTTGATGCCAACGAGAAGATAGACAAACTCAGCCGTAGCCATGCGCCCCTTGAAAAGATCATCTTTGATTACTATATCAACTTTATCCCCTACTTTGCGAACCTCTTTAGTCCGCTCTTCGTCTTTATAGCCGTCATCTTCTTTACGTCTAAGTTGGCGGACAACTCGGAGATTATCGCAATGAAAAGTACGGGTATGAGTTTCCGCAGACTGTTGCGTCCGTATATGATTTCGGCTACCCTCATTGCGGTTACGACATTCCTGTTGGGAGCCTACGTCATCCCGCAAAGTAATGTGGCACGCGTGAACTTCGAAAATCGCTACATCCGCAAAAAGAGTGATGTCACTTCGGTAGACAACATTCAAATGCAAGTAGACACGGGAGTGATTGCCTACATTACGCATTTTGACAATGTAAGCAAAAGTGGCTATGGCTTTTCACTCGATAAGTTTGAGGACAAAAAATTGGTTTCGCACCTTACAGCGCAAACCATACAATACGACACGCTTTCCTCACGCCGCTTTTCGTGGACTATTCGCCAATACAAAATCCGCTCGCTGCAAGGCATGCGCGAGAAACTGGAAAGCGGAACCCGTCTGGACACGACCATCGTCATGGAGCCGAAGGATTTTTTCTATGTGCGTAACCAACAGGAAACCATGACGCTGCCTGAACTCAATGAATTCATTGACCGCCAACGTTTACGCGGAGCGGCAGGAGTCAGCACGTTTGAAGTGGAATATCATAAACGCTTTGCGACCCCCTTTGCAGCCTTTATCCTGACACTGATTGGAGTAAGCCTCTCGTGTGAGAAGCGCAAGGGCGGTATGGGAGCAAGTATTGGCGCGGGGATTGCGCTGAGCTTTGCCTATATCCTCTTTCAAACAATCTCTTCGACCTTTGCCATTAACGCAGGCTGGCCTGCCATGTTTGCCGTTTGGCTCCCCAACCTCATTTTTGCGCTCATTGCCTTCGCCCTCTTCAGACGAACTCCACAATAGCCTACGGATAAGAAGCGAAGGGGAAAAACGTTGAGGTGGAATCGACCGTATTCATCTACCCATCGGTACCGAGGGAGGTTCTTAAGAACCACGAGAAACAACCTTCTCGCTTTCCTAAGAACCTCCTTTCCCTCCCCTTACCCATCCTTTCCTGTCACTCCTAACTCTGACTCAACTCTAACTACTTGACCCTCTCCCCATGACCGATACCTACTTTGAAGATCTCGAACTCTCTGACGATGTCTTGGATGCGCTTTATGATATGCGTTTTGAAAAATGCACGCCTGTCCAAGCTCAATGTATCCCACCTATTTTGGAAAACCGCGATGTGCTCGGAGTGGCACAAACGGGTACGGGAAAGACTGCGGCCTACTTGTTGCCGTTGCTGACGATGCTTGCCCGCGATCCTCATCCTGCCGATGCCGTTAACTGCTTGGTGATTGCACCGACTCGCGAATTGGCACGCCAAATTGACCAGTCTTTGCAAGGCTTTGCTTACTACACGGGCATCCATGCGGTGGCTGTATATGGCGGTAATGACGGCGCACGCTACGAACAGGAACGCCGTTCGTTGCAGGCTGGAGCCGACATTGTACTGGCTACACCGGGACGCCTCATTACCCACTTGCAACTCGGCACACTGGATCTCAGCCGAACGACTCACTTGGTATTGGACGAGGCAGATCGTATGCTGGACATGGGTTTTGCTGACGACATTCTGACTATTGTCAAACAAATGCCTGAACACCGTCAGACGATTCTCTTTTCGGCTACCATGCCGCCCAAGATTGCTGATTTGGCACGCACCGTCATGCACGATCCGGTAGAGATAGAAATCGCCGTTTCGAAACCGGCAGAAAACATTGCCCAAAGTGTTTACCTCTGTCGAGAGTCAGATAAGAGTGTGGTACTCCGTCACATCTTCAAGGCTCAGCCGCCTCAGCGTGTCATTCTCTTCTGCTCCTCCAAGCAAAAGGTAAAGGAACTCGCCATACTCCTCCAACGCAAGGGCTACAATGCACGCGCTATGCACAGTGACTTGCAGCAGACGGAACGTGACGAAGTGATGCAACTCTTCCGTGCCCGCAAGGTGGACTTGCTCGTTGCTACTGACATCGTGGCACGCGGTATTGACATTGATGACATCACCATGGTTATCAATTACGATGCCCCCCACGATGCGGAAGACTACGTTCACCGCATCGGACGTACAGCCCGTGCCGGCCGTGAAGGTAGTGCCATCACACTCATCGGCGAGAAGGACTTACGCGGACTCGCTCAAATCGAACAGACGTTGAAAATAAAAATTCCCCGTGCTGACTTACCCGAAGGAGTTCGTCCACCTGCCGCTGAGCATACGACTGCTGCCGGCAAGAACAACCATCGGGGCGGAAACGGAGGAAAAAATAGACAAGGAGGAAAACAACAAGGTAAACCAGAGAGTCGTAACCGTCATCGGAAAAGTGCCGCCCAAGGAGCTGGAAACAAGCCTCACGGCAAAACGGACAACAAACCTGCAGCACGCCAACGTCCTCCGAAATCGGGTACGGGACGCAAACCGCAATCGTAGAGGCGACTCCCTCAAACGAATAGACAAACGTCAGACAAACGAAAGGCTACAAGCTAATAAGAGAAGCCATCGCTACAATTGGAATAAGCTTCTTTCTGTTGGTTGAAACTCCTTGATAGCTGACGTTTGTTCCACTCCTTGCTTCGAGGCTACAAGATTCTTCCCTCCGTCAAAAGGCCTTCTCCATCTTCCAGGTCTATAGCACCGCTTGTTTTACTTCATCCCCTCACCTTCCCACTTTCTTCCTGACGGACTCTCCGTTCCATTATCCCTTTCATGCGACACCTCTTTATAGCCCTCTCTCTTCTTTCTCTTCCCATCCAGGCTCAGAGTCTGCATCCGGTCACTCGTTTTCATGCCGGCGAATGCTATCCACGCTACTATGATGACTATTTCCTCAGCGGATTTCTTCAATCTACGGATACGTTGGCAACCGATGCAACGCAAGGCATTCTGCAAATGCCCTTTGTCGGAAAGGTAGAGTTATCTTACATCGGAGAAAAGGACAGTACGCAATATGTAGCTTATGCTACACGCTACCATCTTCGCGAACGTCCAACGAATAATCCGCAGACCTACACGGTCAAGTTGCAACGTTACGGGATTCAAGCATTCATTCAAAGCTATGAGGATTACAGCGTGCAGCGTTACGCTTTTCCCGATACCATTGCAGTTAAAGGGTTTCTCATTGACTTAGACCACATGCGCCGCGAAAGCGATAACGAGAACATGAAGGTGACACTCATTGACCGCTATACGCTCCGTGCCTGCAAACGGAAAGGAAGCAAAGATGCGATTTACTATTACGTGCGCTTCTCGCATCCTTACGATACCTGGAGTATCCGCCAAGATAAAATCGAACTAAAAAACGGTTTAAAAGATCCTCGCTGCAAAGTAACGCTTACCTTTGCCCTCGAGAAAGGCGAACCGCTGTTAGTTCGTTCTGCCGTTTCTACTCATAGCACGAATGAAGCTTACCGAAAGGTAGAAGGACACCTGCCTGAAACGTTATTCTCCGATAACTAAAAGGTTGCGTTTTCCTCCTTTCATTATTACCCTTTCAATTATACTCTCCTCAAATTCTTACAACAATGATGAACATAGGCGACCCCGTTCCCGAACTTCTGGGACTTGACGAAGCTGGCAACGAAGTGCGCATCAGCGATTATGCTGGACGCAAGGTGATACTTTACTTTTATCCTAAAGACAGCACTTCGGGCTGTACGGCTGAAGCGTGCAGTTTCCGCGATAACTATGCTCGCCTGCAAGCTGCCGGCTACGAAGTCATCGGTGTGAGTGTGGATCCTGCAAAGTCACACTTGAAATTTATCGAGAAACAAGAGCTCCCCTTCCACCTCATTGCCGACACGGATAAAAAACTCGTTGAGCAATTTGGTGTATGGGCTGAGAAGAAGATGTACGGACGTACCTACATGGGCACTCTCCGCACGACTTTTATCATCGATGAAACTGGACACATCGAGCACATCTTCCTGCCGAAAGGCATCAAGACCAAGACACACGCCGAACAAATTCTGCCCGTAGAATAAGCCCGCGCAATCACACGGATTGATGGGCTACACGTACGGCACGTTTGATACTGATAAAGCATTTTCCCCTCATTAAAAACTCATTTATATTATGGCAAAGAACACGGAAGACAACGCAGCAGCAAGCGACAAATTGAAAGCTTTGCAAGCCGCGATGGCAAAAATAGAAAAGGACTTCGGTAGAGGTTCCATCATGCGTATGGGCGACCAACAAATCGAAGAAGTAGAAGTGATTCCTACGGGTAGCTTGGCCCTTGATGCAGCTCTCGGCGTAGGTGGCTATCCGAAGGGAAGAATCATTGAAATCTTCGGTCCAGAATCCTCAGGTAAGACCACCCTCGCTATTCACGCGATTGCAGAGGCACAAAAGAACGGCGGTATCGCAGCCTTCATTGATGCGGAACATGCCTTTGACCGCTTCTATGCACAAAAACTGGGAGTAAACGTAGATGAACTCATCATCTCACAACCCGATAACGGTGAACAAGCTCTTGAAATCGCAGACCAGCTGATTCGCTCTTCTGCCATCGACATCATTGTGGTCGACTCGGTAGCCGCCCTCACGCCGAAGGCTGAAATCGAAGGCGACATGGGTGACAACAAAGTCGGTCTGCAAGCACGTCTCATGAGCCAGGCACTGCGTAAACTGACGTCAACCATCAGCAAAACCAACACGACCTGCATCTTCATCAACCAATTGCGCGAGAAAATCGGTGTGATGTTTGGCAACCCCGAAACCACAACGGGTGGTAATGCGCTGAAGTTCTATGCTTCAGTTCGTATGGACATCCGCCGTGTAACAACACTGAAGGACGGCGATACGCCCATTGGTAACCAAGTACGTGTCAAGGTCATTAAGAACAAGGTGGCACCTCCCTTCCGCAAGGCAGAGTTTGAAATTACCTTTGGCGAAGGCATCTCTCGCGTAGGTGAGATTGTTGACCTCGGCGTAGAATTGGGTATTGTCAAGAAAAGCGGTTCTTGGTTTAGCTATGGCGAAACTCGCCTGGGTCAGGGACGCGACGCAGTGAAGAAGGTCATCAAAGATAATCCTGAACTCGCAGCTGAAATTGAAGGTAAGATTGCGGCAGCCCTCAAGGGTTCGGATGCCAATGCCTGCACGGCTGAGGAAGAAGCGGAATAAGCTGATTGCTTCCCTCTCCCGTCTAAAACAAGCATGCGGAGCAAACTCATTTAAAAGAGTTTGCTCCGCATGCTTGTTTTCAGCCCCGTCAACTGGGCTTTTACGCTTTCTAAGGTAGAGCAAGGTATTGCTCTTATTTTCCTCTTTTACATTCCAAAGTCCTTCCTACACCAACCGAAGAGGCAACTGAAACCTCCAATGCAGACCATAATGGCAGGGAGCATTTTTCTCCATGGAAGCCTCCCAACCCCAAAGTGAGCAAGACTCAGAAACACCAAAAAGACCGCGTTTTCCAGAAATGGCTTAAGCCTAAATTCCTTGAAAGCGCAGTCTTGTTTAGATTTCATGCACTACGTGCAAAAACGTATACAGACGAAGGGATTAACGTCCCTGGTACATGGATTCATAGTATTTCTGATAGTCACCAGAAGTAACATTGTCCATCCACGCTTGGTTGTCGAGGTACCAACGCACGGTCTTCTCGATTCCTTCTTCAAACTGGAGGGAGGGTTCCCATCCAAGTTCATCTTTCAACTTGGTAGAATCGATAGCGTAACGCATATCATGACCCTTACGGTCGGTCACGTAGGTAATCAAGTCGAGCGATGTACCTTCAGGATTGCCTAACAAGCGATCGACAGTGCGAATCACAACCTTAATCAAGTCGATGTTCTTCCACTCATTGAAACCACCAATGTTATAGGTATCGGCAATCTTACCCTGATGGAAGATGACGTCAATCGCACGGGCATGATCAACGACATACAACCAGTCGCGTACATTTTCTCCCTTGCCGTATACAGGCAAAGGCTTGCGGTGACGAATGTTATTGATAAAGAGCGGGATGAGCTTCTCAGGGAATTGATAAGGACCGTAATTGTTGGAACAATTGGTTACAATCGTCGGCATGCCGTAAGTATCATGGAAGGCACGTACAAAATGGTCGCTGCTCGCCTTACTTGCTGAATAAGGACTGTGGGGATTGTACTTTGTATCTTCATAGAAGAAATCCTTACCATAAGCCAAATGGTGTTCAGCTGACGAAGCCGTTGTGGTAAACGGCGGCTCAATGCCTTCGGGATGGGTCAGTTCGAGGGCGCCATAAACCTCATCGGTCGAGATGTGATAAAAGCGTTTGCCTTCATAACCTTCTGGACGAGCTTCCCAATAAAGTTTGGCAGCTTGCAACAAGCTCAGTGTACCCATCACATTGGTTTGAGCAAAGGTAAAGGGATCCTTGATGCTACGGTCTACGTGGCTCTCGGCAGCAAGATGAATGATACCGTCCACTTCATACTGCTCCAACAACTGACAGATGGTAGGGAAGTCACAAATATCAGCCTTGACAAAGACGTAATTGGGTTCTTGCTCAATGTCTTGGAGGTTAGCCAAGTTACCTGCATAGGTCAATTTGTCGAGATTGATAATACGGTAATCGGGATATTTCTTGACGAAGAGACGAACCACATGACTACCAATGAAACCGGCACCACCGGTAATAAGGATATTGTGTTTAAATGACATGGAATGAGAATTTGAAGAATTGAGAAGGTTAAGAGTCTATTCAAATGGTTTCGAATCGAAAGATTGCAATCTAAATAGACCCGACAGCACAAGAGAAGTGGAGAGGTCGAAACACTGCGAATGATGTCCACTACTCCAGAAGCTAAGATTATTCCAGATTTTTCAATCCGGTACGTTGTAATTCATCAACGACTTTGAGAAGATATTGTCCGTATGGATTCTTCAGCATCGGTTGGGCAAGCTCACGCATTTTCTCCGTAGTAATCCAACCTTTGCGATAGGCGATACCTTCCAGACAGGCAACCTTCAATCCCTGGCGCTTCTCAATGACTTCAATATAGGTGGAAGCCTCAGCCAACGAATCGTGCGTACCCGTATCCAGCCAAGCAAAACCGCGTCCCAATGTTTGTACCTTGAGTTCGTGGTCATCCAAGAAACGTTGATTGACACTGGTGATTTCTAATTCGCCACGTGCCGAAGGCTTAATGTTCTTGGCAACTTCCACTACCTTATTGGGATAGAAATACAATCCGACAACAGCATAGTTTGACTTAGGCTGTGCAGGCTTTTCTTCGATAGAAAGGCAATTACCCTCTCCATCAAACTCCGCAACGCCATAACGCTCGGGATCACTAACCCAATAACCAAAGACCGTTGCTTTTTGGTCCTGCTCAGCCGTACGTACAGCATCCTGCAAGAGTGCACTGAAACCATTGCCGTGGAAGATGTTATCCCCTAACACGAGACAAACGGAGTCGTCACCAATAAACTCCTCACCAATGATAAATGCTTGTGCCAAACCATCAGGAGAAGGTTGCTCTGCATAACTCAAACGAATACCATAATCAGAACCATCGCCCAATAAACGTTGGAAGGCAGGCAGATCGGTCGGTGTCGAAATGATAAGGATGTCACGGATACCTGCCAACATCAATACAGAGATGGGATAATAAACCATCGGTTTATCAAATATCGGGAGCAATTGCTTACTCACTCCTTTGGTTATAGGGTACAGGCGGGTTCCACTGCCGCCAGCCAATACGATACCTTTCATACTTATGTTTGTGTTTGATTATACTTGTCCAAACGCAATCCCCAACAGAAAAGTATATGAGGGAGAAAGATTTTACATCATCTCCCCCTCATATACTCCTCGTGCATTCGATTGCCTATTACTCTTTCAGTCATATTCTGAAACCTCCCCACCTTCCTTATTACCAAAAAGACTAGCAGGAAGTGCTTGGGACAAAGTGTTGCACTTGACCTTAGGTTTCAGATCATGAAATTTAGAATCTTCTTAACACTCGCAAATGTAGGAAAAGCAATCCGCTTAACTTCCAACATTTCCCGATTACTTTCAATCTACCTGCCTTTTTGCACGGAAAAGATAGATTATTCAAGCAAATAGGCTCTGCCGTTCACCTATTTACCTCCCATACGCCCCAAATCAAACACTTTCAATCGCTAAAGCTGAAGTGCAACGATGCACTTTGGACAGATATCCGTACTTTTGCGCCCATCTTTATTCTACAACATATATCTATAACCCGCGCGCATGAAGTTGAAACTGTATCTTCTTTGGTTCATTGCCTGTCTATCCCTATCTACGACGGCACAGCCTTCCCTTTACAAAAAGTATATTGACCAGTATGCCGACATGGCGGTTCATCAGATGAAGAAGTACGGCATTCCGGCCAGTATCACCCTGGCGCAAGGACTGCTTGAAAGCGGAGCGGGAACAAGCCGATTGGCACGCGAAGGAAACAACCACTTCGGCATAAAATGTGGCGGCCGCTGGAATGGCCCCTATATGTTGGTAACGGACGATGCCCCGAATGAGAAGTTCCGCGTGTATAAAAACGCGAAAGAGAGTTACGAGGATCACTCCAAGTTCTTAAAAAACGGTCGACGCTATGCTTTCCTCTTTGATCTCCGTCTCACTGACTACAAAGGATGGGCTAGCGGACTGAAAAAGGCAGGCTATGCCACCAATCCGCGCTATGCCATTTCGCTCATCGAAGTCATTGAGCGCTACGATCTCCATGAATATGACAAGGGAAAACATCGTCACCACAAAGAAGAAAAGCACAAACAAGCGAAGAAAAGAAAGGAACGCTTCGATCGTCCGATCTACCGTTGTAACGGACAATATTACTTGGTGGTTCATGCCGGTGACTCTTATACTTCGTTGGCAAGAATGCTGAAGGAGAAAGAAGAGAAACTTCGCGAATACAACGATGCTCTGCCGGGTCAATATCTCCATCCGGGCGATGTGGTCTATTTGGGCAAAAAGCAAAAGAAAGCGGCCAAGGAATTGAAACGCAATTACCACATCATGGAAGCAGGCGAAACCCTTCATGCCATCAGCCAGCGCTATGGCATTCGTCTAGGCTCGCTCTGCAAGATGAATCCTATCAAGGGAAACAGAATCTTTAAGGAAGGCGATCGTATCAGAATACGCTAAAGCTCCTTCTCACACACTTTATTAGCCAAGAGTCTATTTAAATCGAAAACGTTTTGTAAACGTGCGGTTTAATTAGACTCTTTCGCCAAACTAAACGCTACTAAACAACGACTTCTGCTTATGACCGTAAGCCAATTTCTACAGACTCCGCATGCGACAGCATTCTCCATCGAAGTCTTGCCTCCCGTTCGAGGCAAAAGTATCGAAAACGTGTATCGTACGATTGACCGCCTCATGGCTTACAATCCTGTCTACATCAATATCACCACTCACCGTACCGAAACAATTTATCATGAAGTGGAAGATGGACGCTTCGAACGCCTCAGCGTCATCAACCGCCCCGGAACAGTAGCTATTGCGGCAGCACTCAAGGGACGGTATGGACTCCCGACGGTTCCCCATCTTATCTGTAGCGGATTTACTCGGGCTGAAATTGAAAACGAATTGATAGACCTCTCCTTCCTCGACATTACCGACTTGCTCGTGTTGCGTGGTGACCGAGCCAAAGGAGACAATCGATTCATCCCCTCTGTTGGAGGACATGAACATGCCATCGACCTCTGCAAACAAGTCAATGCCTTCAACGAAGGGATGCTCATTGACGGCACACAGTGTTGTGTTCCATCGCAACCCTTTACTTACGGCGTGGCGGGCTATCCCGAAAAGCACGACGAAGCGATGAATTGGGACGAAGACGTAAAACAGGTTATAGAAAAGGTGCGTGCCGGTGCACAATATGTTGTAACGCAAATGTTCTTTGACAACAAAAAGTATTTTCACTTTGTCGATAAACTACGCGAGGCTGGGATTACTGTGCCCGTGATTCCGGGACTCAAGCCACTCACAACACTCAACCACCGCTCAATGTTGCCCAAAACTTTTCACATCGATTTCCCGGCGGAACTCGTTCGCGAACTACATCGTTGCCAAAACAATGATGATGTCAAAGCTGTCGGTGTGGACTGGGCTATCCAACAAGCTCGTGAACTCAAAGCCGCTGGCGTACCCAGTATCCACTTTTACTCCATGAATGCTGCCGCAAGTATCGAAAAGATAGCTCAAGCAGTTTGGTAAGAAAGAGACTCTCTAACCTCTGACTCCCAGCATCTCTTCCTCAAGAGCTTTACCTCGCACGCCCTTGTCCCTGAACCACATAACCACCTGATTCCCCATGCAAACTCTTCTTTCCCAACGTATCCTTGTGCTTGATGGCGCGATGGGTACCATGATACAACGTTACCACCTCACAGAAGCCGATTTTCGTGGGGATATTTTTTCATCTTCTACAGTCAAGCTTCAAGGTAACAATGACTTGATTGCATTGACGCGCCCCGACGTGTTACACGAGATTCATCGTGCTTACCTCGAAGCAGGTGCCGACATCATTGAGACCAATACCTTCAATGCTCAACGCATTTCGCAAGCCGATTACCACACCGAAGATTATGTCGTAGCTATCAACCGCGCCGCAGCCCGTATCGCTCGCGAAGAAGCGGATCGCATGACAGCACTAACTCCCGACCGACCGCGCTTCGTAGCAGCCTCTATCGGTCCGACTAACCGCACGCTGTCGATGTCGCCTGATGTTGAAAATCCAGCATTCCGCGCCCTCTCCTTTGACGATTTGTGCACAGCTTACGAAGAACAAATGCAAGCCTTGGCCGAAGAAGGAGTAGACCTTTACCTCATCGAGACGATCTTTGACACACTCAATGCCAAAGCGGCCTTGCAAGCAGCGCAACGAGTAAGCGAACGAACTGGACGTACGATTCCCGTGATGCTCAGTGTGACCATTGCTGATGCCTCGGGACGCACGCTCTCGGGACAAACACTCAGTGCCTTTCTCACCTCTATCAGTCACGACGCTCAAGTGATCAGTGTCGGTTTGAACTGCTCCTTCGGAGCTAACGACATGCGCCCTTACCTGCGCGAATTATCAGCTCTAGCTACAAGCTATTACATCAGTGCCCACCCCAATGCCGGACTGCCCAATGAAGAAGGTGTTTATACCGAAACACCCGAATCAATGGCTGCCGCCATAGCTCGCTTTATTGACGACGGCAGTGTCAACATTGTAGGCGGTTGCTGCGGTTCAACTCCTGAACACATCCGCGCCATTGCAGCCAAAGTATACGGCCGCCAGCCTCGCCAGCTCCAGGATTCTTCCCAACTTCCGTGGCTAGCAGGTTTGGAAGGCTTCACGCCCTTGGCGGGTAGTTTCATCAACGTGGGCGAACGCTGTAATGTAGCTGGAAGCCGCAAGTTCCTCCGACTGATAAAGGAGAAGCAATACGACGAAGCATTGGCTATCGCCCGCAAACAAGTACGTGATGGTGCCTTGTTGCTCGATCTCAACATGGACGACGGATTGCTTGATACAGAAACCGAAATGGTGCACTTTCTCCGCCTCATGGCATCCGACCCCGAAGTTGCACGCGTGCCGTGGATGATTGACTCTTCACGCTTTAGTGTCATCGAAAGCGCACTGAAGTGCGTACAAGGTAAAGCGGTCGTCAATTCGATTTCGTTGAAAGAAGGGGAAGCTCTGTTTGTGGAACATGCCCGTACGATTCGCCGTTACGGTGCAGCTATGGTAGTCATGGCTTTTGACGAAGAAGGACAGGCTACTACCTTTGAGCGAAAAGTCGCCGTATGTAACCGCGCTTACCGTTTGCTAACAGAAGAAGCCAACGTTCCTCCGACAGACATCATCTTTGACCCCAATATCCTCACAGTTGCAACGGGTATGAAGGAACACGACCGCTATGGGTTGGACTTTATCCGAGCTACAGAATGGATTCGTACCCACCTACCGGGAGCCCATGTAAGCGGTGGTGTGAGCAACCTCTCCTTTGCCTTCCGAGGCAATAATTACTTGCGCGAAGCCATGCATGCCGTTTTTCTCTATCACGCTATTGCGAAAGGAATGGATATGGGCATTGTCAATCCGGCTTCAAAAGTCATGTACCACGACTTGCCTGCTGACTTATTGGAACGCATTGAAGACGTGATTCTCTACCGCCGAGAAGATGCGGCAGAACGCCTTACCGAAGCAGCAGAAAAGCTACTGGCAAAGGCTACCCCAAATCAAACAGAAGGAACCAAAGAGGCAACAGACGAGACGACACATCGCAGCCAAATTGCCCTCGACGAACGCCTCATCACCGCCTTACGAACGGGAGACGATGAATTTCTGGAGGCAGACTTGCAAGAAGCCCTCCAACAGTATGCATCACCCGGTGCCATCATCGAAGGTCCCTTGATGCAAGGTATGGAATTGGTTGGCGTTCTCTTTGGTGAAGGGAAAATGTTTTTGCCTCAAGTAGTGAAATCAGCCCGCACGATGAAGAAAGCAGTCGCCCTGCTCCAACCCTATCTGGAAAAAGACAAGCAAACGGGAACACCCAGCCAAGGGCACTACGTAGTGGCAACAGTTAAAGGCGATGTACACGACATTGGCAAAAACATTGTGGCTGTTGTCTTGGGTTGTAACCACTTCGAAGTAACAGACCTCGGCGTCATGGTACCCGCTGAACAAATTGTGGAGACCATCCAACGTGAACACGCAGACTTTGTTTCGCTGAGCGGACTCATCACGCCTTCACTCGACGAAATGTGTCACACGGCGAAAGCCCTCAACGAGGCCGGCATCCGCATTCCGCTCTTTATCGGCGGTGCGACGACTTCCGATCTGCATACGGCACTTAAGATTGCACCACTTTACGAAGGGCCCGTGTTTCACGTAAAAGATGCTTCGCAAAATCCCGTGCTTGCCCTCCAACTCAAGGGCCCCCAACGCGAACAAGTCCTTGCGGAAAACCGCCAAAAGCAACGTGAACTGGTTGCTGCATATGAAGCTCGCAAAGCACAAGAATTGTCTTCGTCAGCCTCACCAATATCCCAACGTTTACGCATTGACTGGAGCCACGAAGAACTTCCGCGACCCACTTACCTGGGATGCCGCACTTTCCGTCACATTCCAATTGCCGAAGTAAGAGAGCTCATCAACTGGATCTACTTCTTCAAGTTGTGGAAAGTGCGACCAGGCACTCCAGAGGCGGAAGCAGTCAAACAGGAAGCTGAACAGCTGTTGGATGAACTCCAAACGCGCCATTCGATGTTGGCACAGGTGGGATTCTACCCGGCTACAGGGCAAACAGACCGTATCGTTATCCATCCTGTCGCTTGTACCGAAGCGGAAGGAAAAGCTCCTTTCCTTCACAACCCACAAGAAGCTCTGCAAATCCCGACACCGCGCCAAACACATTCAGCAGAAAAGGAAGAGCCCTGTCTTTCACTTTGCGACTTCGTTGCTCCCGAAGGCTACCAAGACTATATCGGTGCTTTCGCCGTGACGATATCTCCTTCCTTTGTCGAAGAACTGGAAGCGACGAAGCAAACAGACGATTATCGGGCTTTGTTACTCCAAAGCGTGGGAGACCGCTTGGCAGAAGCTACCAGCGAATGGATTCACCGCGAAGTGCGCCGTACGCTATGGGGCTATGCACCTGACGAAAATTGGACCTTGTCCGACTTAGCCCGCGCTGCATACCGTGGCATTCGTCCTGCTGTAGGCTACCCGTCCTTACCCGACCAACGCCAACTTTTTCAATTAGCTCAATTGCTCAATCTGCCAGAGATAGGGATTCAACTGACGGAAAACGGAGCCATGTATCCCCAAAGTTCAATCTGCGGACTCCTGTTTGCCAGTCCACATGCCCGCTACTTCGCGGTGAGTCGACAACTTTGAAAAGTCCCTATGCAGAAAGGAGAAAGTCACATCGTGCAACCCCTGCTTCAACTGACGCGAGTTTCAATGAAAAAAGGAGGAAGCGACCCTTTAACAGGAAAGTAAAAATCAAAGCTCATCCTCTTGGAAAACGCGATACGTTTTTTCGCAAAGCTCCCTTCTTTCACTTCTTAACTACCCTTTCCCTAGTTCCCTCGGGACAAACTACTAACTTTGCCGCTGTAAGTAGGTGTTGAAAATTACTTTATATCATTCTGTCCAATTGCTTGCACATACAATCACGTTCTTGCACCGCAATTTTAGGTATAACCAGTTTTCGATACCTACTTAAATCAATTAAAATCAAGGAGGAACCACAATGAAAAAGTCACTTTGGTTATTCGCCATTTGCTTAGGACTGAATAGCTTCTGCGCCTGGGCACAGGATGATGACGTTTATTTCGTTCCGTCATCGAAAGACAAAACAGAAGAAGTCGAAGAGAGCTACGATATGGCTCCCTCTTCCTATACTCTCATTACCGACGATGAACGCTTTGCCGAAAGCGATTGGGCTAAGGGACGAGGTAACGGAAAATGGGACGTAGACGCTTACAACCGCCGAGGTAAACACTATAAAGGAGGTTGTAACGACAGCCTGAAAAAGGAGAAAAGTTGCTATGACCAAGGATACGAAGACGGCTATGCTGACGGACGCTACACTTCGCGCATAGTCCGCTTCTACTCGCCCCGTCCGGGAATTTATGTAAGTAGTCCCTACTATCTCGATTTCTACGACATCTGTTACGACCCGTGGTATTATGGCTATGCTTCCCCCTGGAGCTGGTCATGGGGTTGGAGCGGTTGGTATGGTTGGGGTAGCTGGTACGGTTGGCGCCCCTACTACAGCTGGCACAGCGGTTGGTACGATCCTTGGTGGGGCTGGCATGGTAGTTGGTACGACCCCTGGTGGGGCCCGAGTTACGGATGGTATCCCCACTACGGCCAGGGTTCACATTGGATTCCAGCCAATGCCCAGCGGGGACCTGTAGGCGGTTATGTTGCTTACGGCGGTCGACGCGGTAGCAACGGTTCCTATAGTTCGGGACGTCGCGGTTCGTACAGCAGTCGTCCGTCAAGTGCTTTCGGAACCGGACGTCGGGAAGGTTGGCGCGGCAATGCTGTGGGTACATCAGGTCATCGCCCCTCACGCTCATTTGGCAATTCCAATCGCCCTTCACGTTCCTATGGTAACAGCAACCGCACGAACAGCAACCGCTATAACAACGACCGTCCCTCTCGTTCATTCGATTCCAACCGCTCTATGCAACGTTCCAACTTCAACCAACCCTCACGCGGCAGCTTCGACCGAGGAAGTAGCTTCGGTGGCGGACGTAGCGGAGGTGGCAGAAGCTTCGGCGGTGGCGGCAGAGGACGCCGCTAAATGAGGAGTAAAAGGAAAGCGTTGAAGAGTTTTAGGTAGAAGTATCTTGAGATTTCCTTTCCTACATCCCAATGTGGAAAGGAAATCTCCCTATCGATAAGTAGGTGTTGATCTTTATTTTATATCCTTCAATCACCCCTTCTGCCTACGACCTCTCCCACATCTCGACGTTTCAACTCCTCTACTCTTAAACTTCTCAACTCCTAATCTCTTCAACTTATGAAACGCAGTTATTTCCTTGCGTTAGCAGCCCTTACCCTTTGTGGCGGACTCCACGCACAAGATATTTATAAGGTTGAATCCCTTTCAGGAAGTGACCTTAACGGTACAGCACGCTTTGTCGGTATGGGTGGCGCGATGAGTGCCCTCGGTGCAGACATCTCAACGATGGGAAGCAACCCTGCAGCTATCGGCATGTTCCGCCGCAGCGATGTGGCCTTTACAGCCAGTGCCACGATTCAACCCAACGGCACGACGATGGCAGACATTGAAAAAGCTCGTGGCTCGTTTGACCAGGCAGGCTTTGTCTATGCATGCAAGTTGGGCAAGAGCGGACTGAAGTTCTTCAACATGGGTTTCAACTACCAGAAACGCCGCAACTTTAAGAACTACATTGCCAACCTCGGCGTACCCACCCTTGACGGCATGTCACAATCTTGGCAAATGATGGACCTTGCCCACTATAATGGACGTCCCCTCGACCTGCGTCCCGAAAGTCCCGACTGCGACTATACGACCCCACTCACTTTAATCGGGTACGATACGCAACTGATTTCGCCCATCTATAATGACAAGAACGAGCTGACGGGCTATAATCCGAGCTTTGCCAACAGTTATAGCTATCGCCGTGCACAATGGGGGGGCATCCGCCAATACGACTTCAATCTCTCAATGAATTGGGAAGATCAGGTCTATGCGGGACTGACCATCGGCGTGTACGATGTCGATATGTATACGGAAACGGATTATTCTGAAATTTTGGTAGACAACAAGGGTACGAAAGACCTCTACCACATGACCAACTCGGAAATATTGGAAGGTACGGGTGTAGACGTCAAGTTGGGCATCATTCTCCGCCCCATTGAGGAATCGCCTTTCCGATTAGGCTTCTCTGTAAGTACCCCTATCTTTTACGATCTCTCCCAGCGTTCATACCTTTATATGTGTTCGCCCTACGACTATACGGATAAAGAGGGAACTACTCACCCCTACACCGAAGCTGATGGCGAAACAGGCATAGACTACCGCATACGTTCCCCCTGGCGCTTCAACCTCAGCATGGGTACAACGGTAGGAAACTACTTGGCCTTGGGTGCAGAATACGAAGTAGCTCACAGCAAGGGAGCTCAGGTTCGCTACCCGGAATACGACGACTACGATGGTTATACCACCCAATCTAAGCGCGACCGAGCACTTGACCACGAGATAGATGCCTGCCTAAAAGCAGTGCATACCTTCCGCATCGGTGCGGAAGCCAGACTGGCACGAGGTGTATTTGGTCGCATTGGCTACAACTATGTGTCTGCTCCCTTCAAGAAGAATGCCTTCCTCAATCTCTTCACCGACAGTCCGTCATACGCTTACAGCACCAATACGGACTACGTCAATCTTGGAGCCATCAACCGCATAACGGCTGGTTTAGGATTCCGCGGCAAGCACTTCTATGCTGACGCAACTTATCAATATCAGGCACAACAGGGCGATGTCTATGCCTTTCACGTTGCAAAAGACGACGGCATCACCAACCGATTGCAGGCACAAAAGGTAGACCTCAACCGCCACAATGTGATGTTTACCATCGGCTATAAGTTCTAAAAAAGCCCCCCAACTGCCCCTTAACACCATCAAAATTGAAAACTTGATGCAAGGAATAAAGAGAATGGCATTTTACATGAGTAATTCTATTTCTTCTATTCCTAATTAGGGGAGGGGCGGGAAGTTGAGAAGTTGGGGACGTTGGTGGATTGCTCCATCAAGCCATTAACACCTCAGCTCATCATCTTCTCAACTCTTAAACTCATAATCTGGCATCTTTAAAAATGCCCTTTAAAAGATTCGGGCAATAAGCTTCAAGCCCACGCCCGTCAAGAAACAACCAGATTAACTCATCTATTTAAAATCTCGAATCACAATGAAAAAGTTCATGTATCTGATTCCTGCAACCTTGCTGATGGTTGCTTCCTGTGCTACCAACAAGTCAGTTTACCAACTCTCTGGTGACTGGAACGTAGTCAACCTCAACGGCCAAGCTATTTCACCCGCCGAAAACACTCCTTTCGTAGGCTTCGACACCAACGAAGGTCGCATCTATGGCTTCACGGGTTGCAACCGCATCACGGGTACACTCGATGCCAAGCAGTTTATGAAGGGTAAGGTTGACTTCAGTCAATTGGGAAGCACTCGCATGCTCTGCCAAGACGATAAATACGAAACGGCCTTCCTCGAAGCACTCTCCAAAGCTGTTGAATCAGAAGTAAAGGAAAAGGAAATCCTGCTCAAGGATAAGGACGGCAAAGTCGTAGTGACACTCCAGAAGAAATAAGCATACTAGATTATAACATGGGGGCTGAGGTAGGTAGATGCAAGATGACATTCAACTGTCAACACATCTTAGACTCTTCCACGAGACCTGCCTCAGCCTCCTTCCCTCCCACCCTTACCCCCTATAACTATGGCTACAGTAGACGATAAGAAAATCATTTTCTCCATGGTGGGTCTGTCGAAGACGATCCGTCAAAACAACAAGCAAGTACTTAAAGACATCTACCTCAGCTTCTTCTACGGAGCGAAAATCGGTATCATCGGTCTCAACGGTGCTGGTAAATCAACCTTGATGAAAATCATCGCGGGTCTTGATACGGACTATCAAGGCGAAGTGGTGTTCTCACCGGGATATACCGTTGGATACTTGCCTCAGGACCCGCACCTTGATGACCAAAAAACAGTCAAGGAAATCGTACAGGAAGGAGTGCAGCACATTGTAGACGCACTGGCTGAATACGAAGAAATCAATCAAAAATTCGGACTGCCCGAATACTATGAGAACGAGGACAAGATGAATGCCCTCTTTGCCCGCCAGGGAGAATTGCAGGATATTCTCGATGCCAGCGATGCCTGGAACCTCGACAGCCGTCTTGAACGTGCGATGGACGCCCTTCGCTGTCCGCCCGCAGACTGGAAGGCAGAACACCTCTCAGGAGGTGAACGCCGCCGTGTAGCACTCTGCCGTTTACTGCTGCAGAAACCGGACGTATTACTCCTCGACGAACCGACCAACCACCTTGATGCTGAAAGTATTGACTGGCTCGAACAACATCTCAATCAGTATGAAGGTACGGTCATTGCTGTTACTCACGACCGTTACTTCCTCGACGATGTAGCTGGCTGGATTCTCGAACTGGATCGTGGCGAAGGTATCCCCTGGAAGGGTAATTATTCTTCATGGCTGGATCAAAAGACCAAGCGCATGGAACAAGAAGAAAAAGTGGCAAGTAAGCGTCGCAAGACGTTGCAACGCGAGTTAGAATGGGTGCGCATGGCTCCCAAGGCACGTCAAGCCAAGGGTAAAGCTCGTTTGAACTCCTACGACAAACTGCTAAATGAGGACCAAAAGGAGAAGGAACAGCACTTGGAAATCTTCATCCCGAACGGACCGCGCCTCGGCAACAAGGTAATCGAAGCGCACCACGTTTCGAAGGCATTTGGCGACAAGGTGCTTTATACCGACCTCGACTTCACCCTGCCTCCCGCTGGTATCATCGGTGTGATTGGCCCCAACGGTGTAGGTAAAACGACACTCTTCCGCATGATTATGGGACTCGATACGCCCGACAGCGGTACCTTCGAATGTGGTGAAACGGTCAAACTCTCTTACGTAGACCAACAACACAAGGACATTGACCCCGAAAAGAGTGTGTATGAAGTAATCTCGGGCGGAAGTGAACTGATGCGCATGGGAGGTCGCGAAATCAATTCTCGCGCTTACCTCAGCCGTTTCAACTTCTCGGGTGCAGACCAGGAAAAGAAATGTGGTGTACTTTCCGGTGGTGAACGTAACCGTCTGCAACTCGCCCTGGCCTTGAAGCAAGAAGGTAATGTACTTTTGCTTGATGAGCCGACCAACGACATCGATGTCAACACGCTCCGTGCTCTTGAAGAAGGTTTGGAAGCCTTTGCAGGCTGTGCGGTAGTCATCAGCCACGACCGTTGGTTCCTCGACCGTATCTGTACCCACATTCTCGCTTTTGAAGGCGATGGCAAGGTCTTCTTCTTCGAAGGTTCGTATACCGACTACGAAATCAATAAGTCCAAACGTCTGGGACTGGAAGAACCCAAACGTATCCGCTACCGCAAACTCGACGAATAAGCCCTTATCCGTCATCACCTGAAGGAGGTGTGCCGTAAAGCACGGCACACCTCCTTTGTTTGTTCACTGGCCATAAACTGACGTCCCCCTCAGGTTGCAAGCTGCCCAACCTTTCTTGATAGACAGATTCACCCTTATCCCATCCTGCACGGTGTCTACGAAGGCATACAAGAATCTGTTTGCGCCTTGCAATTTGTCATTCTCTATACCAACGGACAAATTTCGAGCCTACAATTTGTCTTTCTCCATACCAACGGACAAATTTCGAGCCTGCAATTTGTCTTTCTCCATACCAACGGACAAATTTTGGGCCTGCAATTTGTCTTTCTCTATACCATCGGACAAATTTCGAGCCTGCAATTTGTCTTTCTCTATACCATCGGACAAATTTCGAACCTGCAATTTGTCTTTCTCTATACCATCGGACAAATTTCAGCCTTACCAAACACGGATGCACAGGAGCAGGAATGATTAACCGGAAGGACATGGGGACATTACACCAGCTGAACGCTGTGGCTGATACCTGCAACCCGATACCCGACAGACTGCCTCATAATCTCAAGAAAACCAACCCTATAGCATGACCCGACAAGTGCCGAAAAGGCATAACCCTATACCCTCTAACCCAAACTTTATCACTACATTTGCCGCCGAAAAACAAGAACCGCCCTTTTTTCCGTCTATTTATTTTAGGCTGGCGGTTCGAAATTCACTCCCCAAAATAGAAAGACTCTCATGAATTTGACCATCTTGCGTCGCGCCGCATTTGTATTCCTATGGGCAGGAGTCAGTATGACTTCCTTGGGACAAGACCTCATAGCCCGACAAGCACCGGTAGACCGCCGTTTACGTGCAGTAGACTCCGTTGCTATCCAACGAGCCGTTGAGCGTGATGCTGAAATCAACTACAGCTCTGAAATCTATTCCTCTTGGGTCACTACACAAGCCCATCCTTATAAACAGGACGAAGTACCCGATAGCTTTCGTATCGACCTTCGCGGCTTCTGCATGCCCACCACTTCACGTAATGTAACGTCTCGCTTTGGCTATCGTCCTGCCTTCCGTCGCGTTCACAAGGGACTCGACATCAAAGTGTACACAGGCGACACCATTGTTTCTGCTTTCGACGGCAAAGTACGTGTTGTACGTTACGATGCTGGAGGATACGGAAAATACATCGTCATTCGTCACGATAATGGCTTAGAAACCATCTATGGTCACTTATCCCAACAGTTAGTTGATACTGACCAAATGGTGCGTGCAGGCGAGCCCATCGGTTTAGGAGGCAATACCGGTCGCTCCTTCGGTTCTCACCTTCATTTCGAAACTCGCTTAGCAGGTGAAGCCATCAACCCCGAGTTGCTCTTTAACTTCCCCGCTCAGGACGTCACAGGCGACTTCTACACCTTCCATAAGCAAATGCCTAACAAGCTTCCTAGAAACGAGCAATATGCCAGTACGGGGCCTCGTTCTTCTTCCAATCCTCATTACTACAAGGTTAAGAAAGGCGAAACCCTCAGTGCCATTGCTTCCAAGTTAGGCGTTTCTATTGACGAATTGAAACGTACCAATCGCCTCAACAACCCGCGCAGTATCCGAACGGGGCAAATTCTGAGATACTAAACCAAGCCCCAATATTCGATTCAATCTCCCTATACGCAATCAGGAGGTAAACACTTATTGATGTGTTTACCTCCTGATTTTTTATCGGACACTCCTTCATTCAAAAAACAATCTCAGAAAAAGTAAAACCAACCCTTAGGGCGCTCATTCACAGGTAGTGAAACACTACCACTTTTGGAGACAGTATCAGCAATACAAAAATAAGGGATGCCGTACATTACATACAGCATCCCTTCATCCATTTAAACAAGCAATAATAGCCTGTCGTTTAGAAGTAATATTTTGTACCTAACGACAGTCTTACTTCTCCTTCGAGAGGATGACCGCTATGGCGTACCAATTCAGCCTTCTTGGAATAAGCCGTAATCTCTGGTTGCAAGAAAAGCTCAAGAGAAGGTGTGAAACGATAACCTGGTTGCAAAGCTATCTGGAATCCTGGAACAACCTTCTTACTTAAACCTCCTCCCGAAGCTAAGGTTACTGATACACCAGCCAAGCCCGTCAGCTGAAAACCCGTTTCATCAGCCGATTCACCCAAAATGGCCGATTTGACATTCATCATATAATTCAATCGCAGAGAGGATAAATGCCGCTTGTCATCCCATTCATAGGGAATAGAAACTTGCGACAACGAAGCCTGCAAACCATGATGAGCGTTATACCAATGACCATAAGCGACGTCTGTATTGAAGGTAAACTTTCTCGACCCAGAATTATGAATCGTAGAAGAGAACATACCCGTACCTAGTGCAAGCGAAGCAAAATCACGATGTTCAACTACACTAGCCTCCTTATGTTCACGCGACTTACGGAAGGAATAGTCCACACCGAGCAAGAACTGTCCGCTCAAACGATTGGAACGTCCTAAATCCAATTTATCTGTTAATTGATAGCTTACTTGAGGTTCTGCATAGAGATGCCACTTATCTGCCAAACGTACTGAAAATTGCAAGCCACCATGTACATCTGATACAAAACCATTACCCACAGTCGAAAGGAACTCAGCACCGACATTGACACCTGCTACCAAATTGGTTGTGAAGACTCGTTGAGAATCATATCCATAGAGATGAGCAAGCAAGTCTATCAAGTAGTCAGCTCCGATTGAAGCCTTTCCATAATTATTTTCTCCAATTTTGTTTTTAGCAAACTGCAAATTGGCACGCCATGAAGTCAGCGGACCACGCCATTGCTGATAACTCAAGCGGAAAGCGGGGCCATATGCACTCTTGCTTCCTAAGTCATTCAATAACACATTGCCCCCACCTGCAAAGGACAAGGTAGGACGCTTCCGGTTATCTTCATCCTCAGCCCAAGCTGCACTCTTATGATATGCACCGAGATTAACTTGCAAACCTGCCACAGCAGAAGCTAACAAATCGGGTCTTCCACCGACCTCATCATTTGCATCCAAGAATCCACTCTTATATGCCTGAAGACGAGGCTCAACAAAGATTCCCAAGGAGGGAGTCACATTCCAAATAGCCTTAGCTGAAGCACTCAAGCCCCAATAAGCTTGATGCTGATTACGACGGAATCCGATATCACCACCCACAGAAGCTATTACCCCAAAATGACGTTGGGGGATATAACCACGACAAAGATTAGTCAAATCAAGCAGATAGTCAAGCCCAATGTCGCCGTAAGCTTTAGAAGCATTCATTGTGCTCTCGATTCTTCCGCCTTGCACACGAATACGAGCACCATGTAAAGGAGTAAAGAATTTACCGATAGCCAATGCGCCCAAAGGCTGAAAATGCCGAGCCGGCATACTTACTGGATAATGGCGTACGGGAAGATTGAAGCCCGCACCCGCCTCAAAGAATAAGTGATCATGCCAATAATTATGCTCAAACTGTTCATCTGGATCAGCCTGTCTCAACGTGCTGGAATGGTAGTTATAGGTGATACCGGCCATCAACGATGCTACCAAATTGGGATCAGAAGGATAAAGAGGCATATAGGTACTCTTATAAACATCCACACGAGGCTCCACAAAAGCATCTAAATGTTCATTCAAACGAACGTTACCCTGCAGACCGACACCCAAGCCCAAAGCCTTCTGACAGAAGTCTGCCTCATTGATACTGGCACTTACGCTCCCACCAACAACGGCGTTTAAGTTCCAGGGACGAGTTACATCAGGCCCCGCAAAAAGGTTGTGAAGATTCAGCATGTAGTCCAACTGCACTCCGTATACCCGGGTATTCAGCAACTCATAAGGCATCCTTTGCGAGGCATAGGAAGCCGAAAGGCGCAAGGCATGGTGCGGATTAAACCACTTACCAAGCCCCAAGGCTACCTTTCCGCCCAGTCGTTCACGGTCAGGCCAAGTGGAGTTGGATAACAAGAGGCTGGGACCTGTTGCCACACTGAAGAACATGTTTTCCAAAGCTCCCTTTTCACGATACACAGTATGAGCGCGATTCGCTCCTGTCTGCAACCGATAGCCCAAACCTGCAGAAATGCCAGCATAGGACTGCATCTTGCGCCAATTATCAGTTTGGGCTAACTTAGTAGAAACAAAGCCCAATGTCGGTTCTATATAGAGATACGTTAAAGGAGTGATAGCGTATTGACCACGTAAAGCTACATGAGCCCCTAAACCTATTTCCTTATTCTCATCCTTTTTAGAAGCCATCACATCCAAACCTGCAATGGCATAAAATTCCCAGGGCTGAGGACGCTTATAGCTTCGGTGAGCAATGGCATTGATGTTCATCAAGTAGTCCAACGAAATTCCGCCAAACTTCACCTTATCATATCCCAAGTTCCACATGCCGCCCTGCACTCCCACACGCGCTCCGTGTTCGGGAGTAATCCAGTCACCGACCTGAAGTTTGCCCAATGCGCCGAACTCCTTCGAAGCATGCCCCATCATATTGGTACCCATGCCAGCGTCCATAAAAAGGTGGTCACCAAACTTTTTATGCTCAAAGCGCTTTGATACAGCAGGACGCTGCAACAAGTAGTCTAAAGCACCTCCAGGAATTTGCGCCTGTGCTTCCCAATGTGGACATGTTAATACCATTAGGCAAATTCCTATTTGACGTCGTATATGCTTTTTCTTATACATTACTTCTTTTCTTTATCCAGGATTAAACTATTTACATCACCATCCAAACGGGCAATTTTTTCAAGCGAAGGATCTTTCTTAAAAGCACGCTTCAGCGCTTCATAAGCTTCGAGGGGCTTCTCCAGTCGGTTGTAACAAATTGCAAGCAAATAGTGTGTCAACGCTTCGTCTTCAGGAAGTTGCTCCACAACTTTCAGCGCATCTTGATTTTTCTTCATTGCCAGCAGCATGGCGGCTTGATTCTGCAAGCCCGTTTCGGCTATGGTCGCATAGCTTTCTTTATAATGACCGTTCAGCGCATTACATACTGCACGCAGCAACCGTGTATTCTCCTGTTCTGGAATATAAGCGATGACACTGTCGGCGGCTGTAGCCTTGCCATTCATCACCAGAGCGATGGCATGGTTCATATTGACTTCAAGAGGAGCCTTTTCACCCGCAAACTTACCCAGTAAATTAGCATCGGCCGAATCGCGCTCGATAAGCATCACCTGCAAGTCATTAGCTGCCAACATAAAGGAAGGATAAATCTCCAATGCTTGACGAAGAATTTTCTCCCTGCTTTCAGGCACAGTATCCGCACGATAAAGGCGGAAATACTCATAGCGCGACAGCTGACGGTAATCCTTCTGATAAAGAGCCTTGATTTCATCGATGGTCAGCTTACGAAATATCGAATAGTTCATGGAATAGCCTACCGAACGCAACATGGGAAGATACTTCTCAAGCAATAAGCGATAGAAGGACAACTTACGAATTTGCTTCCCTTGATCGTCCATCTTACGAACTCGCTTCACTATAGACTCCAATTTTTCGGCTTCGTCATAGAGCGAATCCTTGCGCAATAAATTAACCACTTCACTCCACGGAGCTACCTCTGCTTTCGAACTGAACTTCATGTTCGCACGCATCGTAGCCGGAATGCGCCCCTTCAGATACTTCAGGGCGAAGCTCATACGCTGATTGGCCAGATTGAGATTCTTCTTGTAAAGTCCATCGGGCGAAGAAGTACCTTCTATAGCCAATGCTTGAAGGGTCGCATCAGGAGTCTGTATAACCGAACGGATCTGGTCATCGAGCTTCGCAATCTCCTGCACATTGTGCGGGTCATTCACGTCAAACTCAGCCTTACCTACTGGGAAACGCAGGTCAATCTGTCCTTTGCTGTCACGCAATTGCATTTCTGCCTTAGGGTAGAGCGTCGTGTCACTGATATTCTGTGCCGCCAGGTCATATTTCAGCCAGCGCAAGGGATTGACCGTACCATTGGCAATAATGGTTGTATCGCGCAATATCACCTTGTGATAGTTTTCAATCGCTATGAACACCTCACAATTAAAGTCATCCTTGACATTATCCAAATAAACTGAATCCTTATAGCCGACGATATCATTATGGCGTTTCTTCATGTGTCTGGGAATCTTCGGAGCCTTCTTTCCCTTAGCGTCTTTATCCTTAGCCTCATCAGTTTGCACGATTGTGCTTTTTTCTTTCAAAGAGTCATTTTGAATCATCACATATTCAGCTAGCGGATCACCATTTTCCCCTTCCATGTCAAAATCATACATACGATCTTGAGTAGCATGATAGGTAGCAGCATCATAAACCAAGGGACGCAATAAAACTTTCTGATTACGCGTCACATTGTTAACCACAGGCTGTATCACTGCACGACAATCCTTACCAAATGTCTTATGCTGAATGCGCACACGGGTCGGAATAATTGCCCAGTTACCACGAATTTCAATTGTTGTTTTTTCGGGTTGGATGCCTTCTTCAATACGCTTGACCACTACGTCAGCCACATTCAAGAATACATCTTCTTCCTCCATCTGAATTTCGATGTAATTACGATTCTTGATTTTTACAGATTCTTTTTTAGCACCAATCATCGTAAATACCAATGTGGAATTCGAACGAACGTCTATGGCAAAACGTCCGTCTGGATCTGTCTGAGCCATTACACGCTTCGTGTCCGTATCCATCACATTGCCCCCCATCAGCGGAAGGTTTTTAGTTTTAGAAGTAACCTTACCCGTTACTCGAATAATATCTTGAGCCAGTGCCAGAGAGGCGGTAGTCATCAACATCAAAAAGAGAACTATAATACGTTGCATAGAAACGAATTGACAATTTTCCCCTTATAGCCCGGTCGCTCCTGTGTAAAAAATGCGCCCGCCCCTTCGTTGAAGAAGAGCAGCAACAGAGTGATGAGGAGCAAGAACGGCCAAATGACCAAGAGAACGCAGAGCACGATGAGGAAGTCTAATACGCGCTTTATACCATTTCGATACATAGACAGGATTTATTCGGTGTAATCTTCTTTTCTTCCCCACAGCTGTGCCATAGGTTCTTCTTCCATTTCCTTCTTGAAGTCGCGCAACTGGTCAACATAACTATACTGCGGACGATAGGATGGGAAGTCGGCAAACGTACGAGTCATGTCGAAGGCATTCTGCAACGGGTCGGGTTTCTCTGGACAATAAACAATGGGCGAGGGATTGTCCTTCGGCGAGAATACCTCGATGATACCCTTGATTTGTTCCTCCAGCGAAACCTGCCAGCCGTTACCGCAATTATAGCAACCGCCTTTCTTGTCAGACTCGATGCAGGCCTGAACCAGGCGGACAAAATCCTTGACATAAACCATCTCCTTGGCTTTCTTGCAGTCACCCCAAATCTCAATGGGCAAGCTCCGTGAAGCACGGTCCATCAACATACGATAGGGCATCATGCGACGCTTGAAGTCAGCATAATGATAAGCATTGGGATGATACTGATAGATGGTGAAGAAGCGAAGGGCAAAGAAATGGATGCCGTACTCAGCACGATAATGTTCCATCAAGTCGACTGCCGCATTTTTGGCTATGGTATAAATGGCATGATCGCCCGTCAAGGGGAAATGACGGGGAGCATCACAAGGTATCATTCCTTCTTGATTGTGATACTTTGCCATATCGGAAGGAGTCTGCGGAAATACAATTTTCTTGCAATTAACTTCGCGCATCCAGTTGAGCACATTCAGCGTACCGATAGTGATGGACTCGAACAAGTCAATCGGGTCGAACGCATAACGCGAAGGCAAAGAACTGGCAAAGTGTGCCACAGCATAAACTTCATCCTTGGGCAACACGTCAAACGACTTGGGGTCTTTTATATCTACCGAATAATAGGTCATCCCCCTGTCAGCAAAAAAGCCGTTGTCGTCCTTACGATGTCCAACAGCGATCACATCATATCCCTGCTCCTTCATGTGAACAGCGATATAGGCACCCAGATTGCCTGTGGCACCGAATACTACGATTTTCTTATTCATATCATTGTTACTTTGTTATTCGACTTTACTATCTAAGTTCCCCCCTCTTACATCGAGTTCAAACTTCTTCGTCCAACTGATTCCTTATAATTGGGACGTTAACTGGAACATCAATAACCTACGGCACAATCCATTAGTGTCAAATTAACGAGCAAATTAATGGCTATTAATGTCTAACATAAAAACCTTACACGTAAATGTGAGGGAGAGGAGGAACATTAATTACCGTGTAATTACAACGTTGATTAGGACGTTATTTTATTCGGGAATCTGTTTATCAACACGCTCCTGTATTATTCTAACGGCTGCATATGTCGGTCAACCAAAAAGCATTGATTGCTTTCGTCATCATAAACCCATCGCTCGCCTATCAGATGCTCTTCACCGAAGTTTATCAGCAGACCTACAGGTTTACGGGTCAGACGGAGATAATGACATATTTGAAACCTATGTGCAGGCAATAACTGAGAAACAGACTTCAGTTCTACCACAATATCGCCTACTACTATATCCATTGCATACTTCTTATCAAGCACATGATTCTTATAGTAGACGGTTATCTCCTGCTCCCGCTTATTTTCTATTCCTCTATCCAGCAACTCCAGGTGAAGAGCCTCTTGATATACCGGCTCAAGCAATCCCCATCGCAACTCCGTGTGCACAGTCATAGCAGCACCTATGATTTTGTACACGAGATTACTGTATATTGTGTAATCCATCATATCATTCACTATTACTTATACTACATTACATTAACGAACGAACAGATTAATGCCATCAATGTCTAACAATAAAAACCTACGCGCAAGTGGGGAGGATTTGGACATTAATTTCCGTGTAATTGGAACGTTTATTGGGACATCAATAATCTATAGCAAAATCTATTAATGACAAATTAACGAACAAATTAATGGCAATTAATGTCTAAAATAAAACATTACACGTAAGTGTGAAGGGGGGAGGGTGAACATTAATTTCCGTGTAATTATAACGTTATTGGAACGTTTATGGAGACATCAATGCTCTATGAATGCTTGAAGTAGGAACAGTACTCTGAAAAAACTATTTATATCCACCACCTAACGGCCAACAGACTGATAGCTCAACGTTCCACCCGCTTACCACAGCCCCGCATAAAAATCATACAAGCACCGCTGCACATAGCTCCGTTCAAAGCGGGAAGCAATCATCGGGCGAGCCTTTGCAGCCAGAGCCGTCGTCTCGTCACGGTGCTGTAACAAACGCTTCATCGAGGCATAAAGTGCCTCCTCGTCCTTGGAAGGAATAATCAGACCATTCTGACCCTCCACGATGATTTCACGCGAACCATTAATGTCCGTCACGATACAGGGCAAGCCCATGGCACCCGCTTCGAGGACCACATTCGGGAAGCCCTCGCGGTAACTCGGAAAGACAAACGCATCGGCTGCCGCATACCAAGCCAGAAGCTCGTCACCACTTTTCTCGCCCACCACTTCGATGCCCTTAGCCTCAGCAATTATCCGCTCCGTTTCAGGCAACAATGGGTCAAGATGCGGTTCATATGCTCCTACAAGCACCAGACGCGTTTCAGGAACTTCGTTATGCAATCGGCTGAAAGCCTGCACCAGTTCGTTGATCCCCTTATCACTTACCAAGCGACCTACGAAGAGGAAGGTAAAAGCACCGATAGATGACTGTGAAGTTTCCTCTACTGCTACAGGATGATGAGAAGCTTCACCATACGATTTGCGCAGCGATTCTGCTAACCTCATCACCTCTAGACGGCGGCTAAACCGTTCCATGTCCACTCCGCGCACATTGCCGTACCCCAACACTTTCATGGGCTTATGCGTAATGTGCTGCTGCAAGTCATTCATCACGCCCCGTCCCTCAGGAATCACATGGGTTGCACAGGCACAGGTCAACCAGTCAGTAAACATCAGAATACGCCGTGTCAGTCCTGTGGTCGTAGGCCACACCAGTCCCGTAAACGTATGTAAGCGGCGCGGCACACGCGTCAACCAAGCCGCCAACATGCACAGCATCCCTGCCTTGGGAGTCATGGAGTGCACAATATCTGGCTTCTCTTTACGGAACACGTGAATCAACTGAAACAGCGATTTGAGATCCTTCAGCAGTGCCATCCGCCGCTCCATTTCAACCACCACCGTCTTCACTCCTTTAGCTCGTAGCCTTTCCAGCTCAGGGCCGTCAGAGGAAACGGAAACAACGTCATACCCCTGTCGCTGCCAATCTTCTACCATCGGCTCGAAAAAGCCTACGGACATGGAAACGGTAACGGCACGGAGGAGTTTAATTTTACAATTTGTATTCACTGCAAATCTATATTCTACACGTCAAAACGTGATTATTTTTATTTCTATCTAGGTTTTATATAAGTATTTAAGGATCCCCACCCCTCAATAGAGAAAATGGATAACCTTAGTAATATATCGTTTCACTCCATTTACGACTTTAAACAACAACACAAAAAACCATCCCAAATGATACTTCACAAACAAAAAACGAACTTTTCCTTTTACTGAAAAAGCATCCAATTCTATAAAAGGAATAATCTGCTCGCTTTTGTGGAAAATATTATAAAACTCCTTCAACCAATCAAAACGAGTCGTTACCAGATTCAGCTTTGCCAAAAGTTGCAGAGCATAAACCGTCTTCTTAAATTCATCGTAATCGGGCTTTTTGGAAAAAAACTCCTCCAAAAGAGAAGCACAACGAATCATTTGGTCAATCTCTTTGCGGCCATAACCACTCGTCATGGCATTCATGTTAGCTTGATTATAATGATAAACCGAGCCTTCGATTTGAGAAAGTCCTTTCGCATAATAGAAGACACGTAGCATCAAACCATTGTCCTCCCACATATTCACCCCAGTAAAAGGCTGAAGGTCATTATCTGCATAGATGGAACGTCTCACTAACTTATTCCAAGTAAACATTCCTACGCTTTTGCAATACCAATTCTTCACAACCTCACGACAAGTGGATGGCAACACCTCCATCGAACGGGTAACTCCATGATCCTTATACTCATCTCGAATGCCTCCTACTACGACATCAGCATCCGTACGGATAGCTTCTTGATAGAGCTTTTCGTAATAATCTAAATCAACCCAATCATCGCTATCGCAATGAATTACATAGTCGCCTTTAGCATGAATAATTCCATGCCTGCGAACTGCGGTCAAGCCGCAGTTCGCAGGCATCCTCATTATTCGCACCTCTTTGTTTTCCTCCGCTAAGCGGAGTCGATATCTTGCTATCACCGAATGCAACACTTCAATACTATTATCAGGTGTACAATCGTCCACAAAAAGATATTCAATATCATGCTGCGTTTGTTCAAATAAGCTCGTAGTACAACGTTCTATATAGTTAGCAACATTGTATACAGGGACTATTACTGATATTTTAGGCATAATCGCTACTTTTTACGATGAAAGAACTCATACATCCATTGTGGCATAAGGTATTTTGCCGTTTCCAAAATGGCAACCCATAGAAGCTTACCATATCTGTACCACGGCAATTGAAACATTTTATACCCACAATAAGTCACATAAATTCCATTTCTACGAGCCTTCCAGGTTCTACGAGCTATTGCATTGCGGTCATCTCTCATTCCATATAAAGTTTCTTGAAGATTCCCACCTAGATAACCTGCTGCATATATTTTAAACCATAAATGGCAATCCTCAACTCGCAACAAATAATCATTGATTGTATAACCACCCACTTCCTTATACACATCTGTTCGAATCATAACAGCTGCATGAGTAAAAGAAGGGATATGCCTAATCACATCAGCTTTTGAAGGAAAAGGAATGGCAGATGTATGTCCCCAAATTCCATTTTTATCGAACATATACATCGGACAGCTTACCATAGCTAATTCTGGATGCTGATCTAAAAAATGAATCTGCTTTTCAAATCTAGTCGGATCACAAACATCATCACCATCCATTCTTGCACAAAATTCAGTATCAGCTACAGATAAGCAATGATTTAATGTGTAGTTCAAACCCATGTTGCGTGGATTCTTTATCACCACAACATTATCATGTAATCTAGCATTTTCCTCTGCTATTTTTAATGTATCATCAGTAGAACCATCATCACAGAGAATAATCTTAAACCCTTGATAAGTCTGAGCATATAAAGAATCTAATGCTTCTTGAAGCGTCGGGGCACAATTATATATGCCCATAATTACCGATATTCGTAGTTTCATAAACTGAACAGATCAAAACAAGATGAATATTGCATTATCAATAGCCGAACGTCATGAACAGCGTAAATGCCAAATGAAGCATAAATACTTTTGCTGCCAGCATATACTGCCCTTCTCCCCATTCTTCATTCAATAAGGGAAATAATAACACAATCGGATAGATATTCCATGACAAATAAGCGATGCGGTTGGTAAAGGCTGCATACATACACAACATCCACACCCCGTTGGCCAACAAATAAGTCTTGAGTAAAACTTCATACAGAGGTGACTGAATATTTCGTTTGTAAATAGCATAATAGCCTATAAGGATAGGAATGACCGAATAGAGTACAAAATCCAAACGAAATCCAGATTTTCCACCCCAGTCACTATCTACTGCGTTCAGATAGTCCGCTCCCGTATCATCAGTCATACCAGCAAACAGTTCCTGAAAAAAAGTGATATGCGCTGCCGCACATACGAAGCAAAAAAGCCAGCCAACAAAAAAATGTTTGGTATTCTTCCAATACGCAGAAAATAAAAAAGCTACTACTGGCATCAACATACTGTGATGAAGTCCGTAAGAAAGCAACAACAACGGAAGACAAAACATCCATTGTTTATAATAAGAAATGGCCCATATGAATACAGCTGCGGCTGAACCTGCTTTGACACCATTGGTTGCATAACTAAAAGTCGAAAACGCCCCCAAAAAAGCGAAATAGGCCAATGCCGTATGATTCGGAAATAATCTTCGCACTCCTAAATACGTACAGCCAAAATAAACTATAGCTACAACTGTAAAGAAAAATTCTGTTCCTAAACGAAGAGCCCCAGTCCATGCCAAAAAATTATCATAAATCAAATTATCCGTATCGGAATTCCACTGAAAAGGCACTCCTTCATAAAAGACACGATAATCAGCTATCGTATTAACCATATCCACAAAGAGATAACTTTCTGGACGAAAGCCTATAAATAGAGCAAAAGCAATAGCCATTATGCCTATTGTTAGAGAGTAGGAAGAAAACACCCCTTCTTCTACATTGCTATAAGAAGGAGCAACGCCAGCATAGCGAAAATAAACGGCCAAAGAGATAATTGCAACGACTATATAGTAAACTGGTATGTAGGAAGCTGCTGAAATCATTTTAGTTTTCTTATAACATTAGACAAACGCTCCACATGTTTCACCCCAAATCTACGCGCCAACCAATTTTTCAGTAAATGCAACTTAAACGATAAAGAATCGTGATCCAACCACGAGCAATCATAGAGGTGAATGCTTACCGTGCGGTCTGTAATGATTACTTTATTGGCCTGCGTATGATCCATTGGACAGAATACATCTGCGGGATAAATCCAAACGCCTGCTACCTCTTGCGGCTCGTCATTGTTTGAATTCAAGCCATGTTTCAAAAGGATTTCAGTCGTATAGCTTACAACAGTCTTCAAATTAAGCGTACCATCTTCCTTCTTAAAAGAAAAGGTATCATACTCATCCAAGATTTCCCGGTACAGGCCGAGGCCGGGGTTTACCCCCAGGCCGAGGCCGGGAGCGACACCTAAACCGGTGTCGCTCCCAACTTCACCTTGCCCAGCGTCTGTTATCTGATTAATATAAGCCCCTGCTTCGCGTCCCATAAATGGACCACGGGAGATGATTTCATCCATCGGCTTAATCACCTGTACATCGGTATCGAAGTAGATACCACCGTGATGATACAAAATCCAAAAGCGTGCATAGTCGCTGACAAAGGCATACTTCTTGGCCTGGTAAGCTTCACGGGTATAGGGAATGGAATTGACATCGAAGTTATCTTCGTTCCACTCCTTAATTTCATAATCGGGAAAGAACTTTTTCCAACTATCAATGCACTTCAATGCGGTCTTCGGCAACGGATTGCGTCCGAACCAGCAGTAATGTATGACTTTGGGTATCATATTTTCAAAGACTAATTCGTTATAGAAGATATGTTTGTTAATGAGCTGATTAACAAACTAATTACACGGAAATTTATGGTCTAAATAACTCCACTTGCAAGCAAGGTTTTAGGTCAGACATTAATTGCCATTTATTTGTTCGTTAATTGGTCATTTATAGATGGAGCCATAGGTTATTAACGAACAAATTAACCTTCAAATTACACGGAAATTTATGGTCTAAATAACTCCACTTGCAAGCAAGGTTTATGTTTGACATTAATGAGTTCGTTACTACATTCTCGTCTGTTTTTTATCAGGGAACAACTGGCTTCGCAATTAAGCCCCAATGATATATTTGCTAAAAGGTAGTTTAGAAATCAGCTTGACCACTCCATAAGAAAGTGCCAACGTCAGCACCGAACAAACAGGAATCTGTATCCACACAGACAGGGATGCCATAAACGACCAATGCCACAAAATATCACGCATGATAAAGATATGAACGAGATAAATACCAAAGGACATTTTGGACAACTCTGCCAGGACAAGTGTCAGCCGATTGGGCTGATTGAGTAAATGAAAGCGACGTATCAGCACAAACCAAAAGAGGGACATTGTTGCGACTCCGATGGAAAGATACCAAAACAAAGAGTAAAAATCCACCTCCCAATGAAAGAGTTTACACAACACAGGAGGAACCAGCACCACTAAAACACCTAAGACACTGAACAAGCAATCTTTTTTCACCCCCCCCGATAGATTTTTCACATAAGTATGCAAATAATACCCCAACAAGAAGTAACCTGCATAACCAGAGAAATAAGAAAGCATGTACTCAGCATTGATCTGAATGTTGAATGCTAAACTCAGAAAGGGTACACACAACGTAACACCCCATAGTAAGAGATAAAAACGCAATGTCCGTTCATTGATCAGCTTCAACCAGGGACTGACAACCGGTGCCAGCAAGTACAAACCGATGAGAGTGTACATAAACCACAATATTCCGTGTCCTTGAGCTGTAAACGGCAAAGCCAAGAGCGAAGTCAATACACCTGCCCCGTCTGTTGTTCCCTTTGCCACATTGCATCCGATGTAGAACAACGACCAGAACAACGTGGGATAAAGCATCTTGTTTAAACGCATAGTCAGAAAGTCGCGGGTACTTAACTTCACAGGAAGTAATAAAGCTCCCGACACCATAAAGAAGAGTCCTATACAGGGAGCCGTAAAATAACTGACTAAAGTCAAGACAAAGCCCCAGGATGGGTCAGAAACAGGCATCGGGGAGTGCATCACAATGACCATCAGGCAGGCAAGCACGCGGATGGCATCCAAATAATAACTACGTACCCTGCTCATACCCTTTGCAATATCGAATAGATTTTCTCCACTTCCTTTTCATTGCCATAATCGTGCGTCTTCAAATACTCCTTCAGTCGTTGCTGAAGTTCCTTGTCGCGTATCACTTCTGCCAAGCCCTTGGCACAACCTTCATTATCGAGCGGCACAATCACGCCGTCCACGCCATGCTGAATCTGGCTCTTGGCCGTAGGATAATCGGTTACCACCACAGGCTTGCAAAGCATCTGTGCTTCGCGCACCGTCACACTCTTGCCTTCATACCGCGAAGGCTGCACATAGATGTCACAAGCCTTGATATAAGGATAAGGATTACTGCGCTTTCCCAGGATAATCACATGGTCTTGCATTCCCGCCTCCGCAATGCGCTTCCGTATCAAAGCCTCATCACCGCCAAATCCTATCAGAAACCATTTTACATCCAGCTTCTCTGCCCGCAACCTACGGCAGATATCAGGCACATTATCGTAGTTCTTGGCTTCGGAAAATCTGCCAACCGATAACAAACGAATTTCACCAGCTGACACATTAAAACCATCCTTATTCCTAAGTGACTGCGTCCCTCTTACCTGCAAAAATTTGGAAGACAATATATTTTCAATCGACACCAGCTTAGGAGCAAGCGAAGGAAATACCTGCAAAAAGGTTTTGGAGACATCCTCAGAAATGCTTACTATATAGTCATAGCCATTCCACACAGGCAATTCAGCTTGCTGATTGACCCAAATATTACTATAGTCCGTATGAATCCAGGCCATCCGTTTCTTAGCCTTTACCTTCCTCAATGTAATCTGATGGGGAGTCAGAAAACTGATGGCAAGATCATAAGTCACCGCTGGATTGACCTGTGGCAACAAAGGCGTAGTATAAGCAGCCATATAATGAAACACACTGGCATTGGGTAAAGCAGAACCGCTCTTCCGATACGCCCATCTGCTCGGTAACTTGGCCAACAACCTTGCAACAGCTATTCCCCAAAAACCTCTTTGTACCAGTTCCTTAATCGGACGTTCAAGTACCGTATAAGCAGGGATAGCCGGCAACACATTCACCCACGAAGGAATAAACTCCATCATTTCTCCACGATGATCATGGAGAAACAAATCGACATCAACCTTCTCAGGGTCCAAAGCATTGAGCAAACCGATAAGCGCAGTTTCAGCACCACCTATTTCGAGGTAGTGCATGGAGATGAAGATGCGGGGTTTTATCATACGTTCTCTAGAAAAAAATCATTCAAGCCAATAAAGTAAAATCTATGACTTATCAAAATCAGAAGAGCCTATTTCAACTATCTGATAGACCGACCATCTTCCATAACGATTTCCGGACTGTCTCAATCAGAAAACAAATCAAATAAATTGGTACAGGAACCAAGAATAAGCAAGCCAAATAGAGCCATCCCTGATATTCTTTTACCTGAAGCACGTTGCTAAAAAGCCATTCGAAGGTCAACGGATGCAAATGTAACACGTACACAGCCAAGCTACAAGTTGCTAATTTATTAATCCAAATAGAACGAAACTGCAACTCTTTAAAATACAAGAACAAAGCAACAGAGCCTACAAAAACAAAGAGGGTATCATAACTTAACAAAGCCGTAAAATGAAATCCCAGTATTTTAGAATAAACCACTTGGAAACATCCCAACGCCAACATAGTAAAAATATAGACGAACAAATAGACTTTGCGGTTATAACAAAGGTGTAAATGCAGACGTATGAAACGCCCAACTAAATACAAGAAGCAAAAGTTTGCCAACCCATACCCTGCATCTTCTGTAACAGAAGGAAAATTTAGAACAAATCCTAAAGTTGGAAGTAAAACGAACAATCCAAAGAAAACCTTCAATAAAGCCATAAAGTCCTTGGCACTTAAGTAATCAACAAGTTTATTAAGCCAAGGGCTACATAAACATAGGCCAAAATAAATCGTTATAAACCAATACTTCTTAGTCAACACAGGAAATAGATACATCCAATCTTTTCTAGGATGGAACGAATAATCAAGGCAGTAAATTGCGAGCAACTATAAAAGGTTACCATAGTATTTAATCTCAGCAGTTTGCTCACCTTTAGCTTGATTCCAAAGTAGCCGGATATCAAAACAAAAACATCAACAGCTACAATAACAAAGGGATAAACGAATTGACCTATGTACCAAGACGAAGTTCCCACAAACATATCTTGACGAGCCATAATGATATGCCCACAAACAATGAAGAGCATACAAATGATTCTCAGTAACTCAAAATTCGAGTTTCTACCCCCCCTTTTTTTATTTGCGATATTTAATACTATAGACTTCATACAACTATTCAATATCACTCATTTAACAACAGATTGAAAGCCTGCGAGGAGTCCCTACAGGTCATTTTGACCGCCTAAACAGCTTCTGGTAGTCCCCTTGAGGCTGTTACAATTGCTAATTTAAGCAGGTGTTTAAATTAGTTACACATATAATTACAGATTGTATGTGCAAGCAATTTGACCGAATAATATCAATCAAATTACAACACCTGCTTATTACTCAATTCTTTAAAACCTCTTTAACTTTAAATCCAATTCGTCCAGCCTCTTCTATATAAGAAGGAATGACATTCTGCAACTGTTGTTTGATATCCTCTTCATGTTTCCACAACCACAAAAAGGCATCCAACAATTCATGAGGCTGTTCTAATGACTGAACAGGCAATACATAATGTTGGTCAGTACCGAATAAATCCTTGGCAATACCTTTAGACTTGATTGAATAGCCCAAAACCAATGTAGGAATCAACGAAGAGTATGCAGCAATGGTTGCATGAGTTCGAGCACCAATAAAGAAACGACAACGCGATATATATCCCTTCAATTGCATACAATTACAATCCTCTATCAATGCAACTCTACCCGTTGATTGAAATTGATTATACAACAATTGCAAAACGGTTCTATCATCGTTATCTTGCCAGACAACATGAGGAATCAACGCAACGGCACAATCGGTCTTTTCCAAGACATATTCTATAAGCCGCTCACAATTTTGCATAACCATACCACTATTCTTTTCCTTTTGAAGAATCAGCGGACTTATATTCAGACCTATCGTATTTCCCTCTCGAAAACCTAATGGCAAGGGGAGCTTTTCGCCAGGTAAAGTAAATGCAGAATCTGGAGTCAACCCCACATTTCTAATTCCAACTTTCCGTAAGAGTTCATAGGTTAAAGATTCACGAGCTGAAATGTAGTCATAAAGTTTCATATCCTCTATAAAACGGGAGTCTTGAAAAAGTTTTTCATCTAAAGAACACCCTAAAAGAACAGTCTTACACCCTTTATTATAGATAGCCCGATGCAACATCATAAATTTGGGATAATCATCATAGCAATAAATATCACCACCTACTGATATTTCTACCATTCCCTTAGAAAATTGTTCTATGGATTTCTGATAATCTACCACATCCAAATAAAAGTAATTCCGATTCAACTTATATAACAAATACGAACGGATAAAACTCCAACTTAATTTGGAAGTGCGATGAACAGCAGACCGTATTTCAGCACACTGTTGCACACCATAACGAAAATCTTCTTCTATTTTTTCTGAATAAAGAATCAAACGATTTTCTGATTCTAATAAATTACAAACAGTTCGCACCAAAGCCTCACAGCCATGATTGGCACTACCTCCATGATTATAAATAAAGTAATTACTCATATTTTATTTTATTCGAATTATCATTCTTACACAGAATAAGGTCAACACATAAGCCAGAATACCACTTAATACAGAAGACCCGTACAAACGAGGAATACCAACGTCCAGAAAGCCCAATAACACCCACATACAATTGCCCACTAATATGTGCCAAATATAGATATGTGAAGAATATGCCTTTCCATTCAATGCCATTTTACTACCACGTCCACTATACGGATACCTTAACGCATACAAAAAGATACAGAAAACAACAAGAGTCAAGAACAAGTATTGATTTTGTAATCTTCCCCAATAATTGTATTGTATATACGCATCAATCATTGTCAGCACGCACGAAACAGTAAACACCACCAACAACTTGCCATTATCGAAAAATCTCAACAAACAATCTTCATACACATGAACGAAATAACCTAAATACAAATAAGGCAATGCCATAAACAGGAAATTCCTAACATAAATCCCTATATACGAAAGGATTTCATTTGCAATAAATAAGACAGGAATCAGCAGGAAACCAATTTTATCTAATCCACATCGCCCTATCGTCCACATAATTACTAAAGCTACTATCAACGCATAAAAATACCACAAATGATATCCATAGGGGGGGGGATGTTCAATAACCATCGTAACACAACAGTCACGAATTGAGGACATTGGATAGAACCACACACGTCCTCGCAATAGATTCATACCTACAGAAAAAACTATATATACCACCTGTGCCATTACAAGCATCCTGGCGATTTTGAATAGGTATTGTCCAAAACCTCCTTTCATATTAGAAAAGCAAGGATAGAAATAGCCTGTTATCATAAAAAAGATAGGAACAGCCACATTCGTCACGGTTAAAAGTACCTGATCAATGGTAGAGGCTCTATCTAATCCCCAATGTATTATTACAACAAAAAAGGCTGACACTGCCTTTAGACAATCCAAACTATAGGTTCTAATCTTTACATCCATAACATTACTATATAAAATTATGCACTAAACATTCCGAATAGACTGAATACCCCTTCTTAGAAGCAAACGCATCCATAACGCGATTTTCAATAGAATAAAACACCTATGCTTCAACAGAAACAGCACAAGCTTGGGAAAGCCATCGTAAAATTGAGGCTGAACACTATATAATATAATCGGTGAGTTAAGAACGCGCTTATAGTTTAACACAAAACAACCAGGGTCAGCATTAAAGGTATGGAATAAAAAATAGTAAACATACCGTCCAATATGCGTTTCAAAAAAAGAACGATAATGCTGGAACAAATTCTTATATTTAAACCATTCACAAATATCTAACTGTACGGTTATTTGAGACCAGTAAACATGAGGAGAATATGTCATTTTATTAGGAGTTTCCTGCAAATAATAAAAGCTAACTATCGGCAAGAACAGAGCCTTGTCTACACCTCGATACAGATGAACATAGAAATCAAGATCTTCTGCCAACTTTATATCAACTGGAAATTGCGCCTTTGTTTCATTCAACAGCCTTCTCGTAAACAATTTATTAGATACAAAACCGAAAAAACCTGTTTGATATTGATTTGAAATAAAGTTGTGACACAAGTCTTCCCCACTCATAATGCCTGTAAAAGAAATGGTTACCTCACCCACCTTCTGACGAGCAAGGTCTATCAATTCGAAATTTGTAAAAACAATATCAGCATGGCTAAATTCTCCCTGAGCTACTGCAACTTCAAGATATTTTTCATTTATTAAATCATCGCCATCCAAAAATTGTATCCATTCCCCTTGTGCATAAGTCAGCCCGACATTTCTCGCGTTTGACACCCCCCCATTAGCTGTATTGATTAAATGAAAACGAGCATCCTTTTTCAAATAATCTTCAACCAAACGAGCCCCATTATCAGTAGAACCATCATTGATAATCCATACCTCATAATCATCAAACGTCTGATTTGATAAGGATTGCAATGTTTGCAAGATAAACTTCTCCTTATTGTAAAGAGGTATAATAACAGAAACCTTTGGCATACTAATGCATTACCTTTTTATATAGCCAACAAATAAGTCTGGGCATTCGAAGTTTCATCAGCAATAAATGAATCTTGAATTTTACAGACACAGAAGGAAGCGTAAAGTTACAGAAAGCAATTCTCAACTCTTTTGAGTTCAATATATAACTGATTCCTCTCAGAGCCTGCTCATAAGGTAACTTCAACTCCATCCCAATACTATTACAAGCATAAAATACCAAATGAAGTTTTAACTGCCTGCCAAAATCATAGTCATGTACTTTATTGAAGAAAGCAGCTAAATGTTTGTTCATGATACAATAATTATCCCAAGCCCCCTTACGATAAGAAGTTGTAATCGATGCTGGATTCTGATAATAATGATACAATCCCTCTTCTTTTAAATAGTAAAAACTATTACAATGATAGCCTACTAGCGCACTAAATATATTATCCTCAGACCAACGAACCTGCTCATCAAATAGAAGTTCATGCTCATTTAAAAAGGAACTTTTATACAAACAAGAACATACTGACAGCAAAGGACCATATTCCAAGCGTTCACCCATAATTAACTGCGGAAAAATGTTCTCTCGTACGTCTTGCTTTGTATAGAATCCACCACGCATCTCAAGCGTTTTCAAGGAACTGGTTCCTTCTGCAATGCGTATATAGTCAGACATCACAAAATCAACTTTATACTTTTCAGCAGCAACAAGCATCCGCTCATACATAGTCAACTCAACATCGTCATCAGCATCTACAAATCCTATATATTCACCAGCAGCAACCTTCAGTCCTGCATTACGAGCACTACTTAATCCTCCGTTGACTTTATGCACAACCCTTATCCGAGAATCCTTACAGGCATATTGATCGCACAACTTCGGACAATTATCAGGAGAACCATCATCCACTAATATGATTTCAATGTCACGAAGCGTCTGATTAACTAGGCTCTTAATACATCGATCCAAATACTTCTCAACCTTATAAACAGGAACTATTACACTAACCTTCATTGCTTAACTACTTTAATTACTCTTCTCGTCTATATTGCCTCATACGCCTTGCTGCTATTAATAACCCTAATGGGAAACAAAACAAAGTCAGCAATTTATCATTTGAATTCTTCAGATATTCCAAATGTCCACCTATAAATGCATGACATATCATTTGCACTGTAGAATTGAACCTTTCCCGACAACCTCGCTGATACTTCAACTGATGATTAAACATCATGGCGTATCCCATAGGATTCCTCTTCATCAATCCCCATCCTCCTTTCGTCATACCATCCTGCAGATATTCCGATATAACAGCAACCTTATTACACCATCTTAATTTATAACCATCCAAAGCCATTTCGTTAAACACTACTGCCTCAGGAATAAATACTTCTCCCTCCCATACTTCAAAAGGATATTTTCTTAGGATTTCGACCTTATAAACTTCGTTACAATCAACATCCAGTGCATAATCAACACGTTGCAAATTGGTTGCATCCACATAAATCTTAAACAAAGGCACTTTTTTAGGAACTAAATGTTCGTTACCTCTCAAAATTCCGACACCAACGAAATCTGCCTTTTCCTCAATAGCTCTACAGTAAGGCATAATAAAGCTTAGGGCATCATCAGATAGATAATCATCCGAATCTACTATAAAAAGAAAAGGAGACCGTGCCAATGCGACAGCTTGATTAATAGCCCTGGGTTTACCGCCATTACTTACTTTGTGATAATGTATTACTACTTGTTTGTCACGTAACCATTGCTTTACCAAATCCTCCGTTTCATCAGTCGAACCATCATCAATTATCAACCACTCGAAAGAATAATCCCCCTCTTGTCTCAATAAAGATTGATACAGTTTAGGCAGGATGTAAGCCCGATTATAAGTCGGCGTAAAAACTGTTATGTCATACATAAGATTAAATCAGATTATATCCGTGGAAATACCATACAGCCCCAGCTTCTATTTTTTATACACTCCGAATAAAAATCTGGAAAGCAGAAAACTACGGGAAAGAACTATAGAAGCAATTGAAGTCAAGACAATTACGACTACCGAAAGTGCTACAGACACAGTAAGCAGCACGATGGGGTCAGCTGAATCAACTTCACCTTGGTAAGCCTCCAATGAAGGCAAAAAGAAATAATGAATCAGATAGATAGACAAGCTGTTTCGCCCTAACCATGACAGAATGTTACCTATACAACCATTGAATGCCAGATGCTTAAACAGCACCCAAGCAATAATCCCTGAAGTTGCAATCATAACAAAACGCGTAAGAAACGAAGCAATGCTTGCCGGCAGGGTGCCATAGTCGATATGAATGTACACAAAATAAGAAAGGGCAAAGGACAGCAACAAGACTGTATAGACCCAATTCCTGTTCTCAACGAATTCCAACACCTGCCTATACTTACCAAGCCATATGCCCAATAAGAAAGGGAATACATACTGCGCAAACTGCCCTAGAGAAAGCAGTGATTTTTCCCCCCCCCACGATTGCAATATATACTTATCAGAAACAAGCAGAAACACGGATAAAGCCAGGTAACATAGCACTTCCGTCTTTCTTCCTGCCCTTAAATACAAGAAAGGATAAAAGACTGCATACAACATGAACAATGTATATACAAACCAATACCCATACTTCATTTCGTTCATCATAAGGCCAACTGCGTCCCACCCTCCAAATACGCATACCCCAAAAACAATACTGATAAAAGGAACGAGAACGCGTTTGAACTTACGTACCATTTCCTGATAATATCCTGCCCAGCTAAAAGTTTCTTCTTTTTTGTGAAACATAAGCCCGGCAACAAACATAAAAACAGGCATATGAATCATACCTATAAAAGTCGGTATATAAGAAAACGAAGGTTTCAAAGCAAAATTATAGATGTGTCCTAATACAACAAGAAATATAGCAAATCCCTTCAGCTGATCAACGAACATCAATCTGCCCGGAAGACTCCTGGATAAAAATGTAGACATAAGTAAAAAGGGAAACAGGATTAATAACCTTAAAGAAAACAGGATACCCGCATAACATCAGCCTTTCGTCATACGACGCTTAAGCCAATGGAAAGAATACAGCCTAACTTGGTCTACAATGATTGAGCTAAAGAACAACAGGACTAAGAACAATAAAACGAGAAGGACTGATTTATCATACAAGTACAAGTTGACAGCCTTAAAATAATGAATGATGTACGCATTCGAATGAATCAAATAAACACTGAATGCCGACAATGCCAACCTGTTAATGAGGGTGCTATCCAAAGAAATCTTCGAAAAGAACAAGAAAAAATAGATACTGGCAATTATCACCAACGGATTATTGTAAGAAAAGGCACTGATAAACGGTATCTTATAATTACATAAAGCATTTAAAACGATAAGGGAAACGAAAAACAACCACACCACCAAATCCCGATGCTTGGGTAAAGAAAAAATTCTGGGACGATAGAGATAAATATATCTACCTATACAATAAAGATTGAGGAAGGAAACAAAGGAATATCCACGCTGAAACTCAGCGTTTAGACCCCAAAATTCAAAATACGATTGGAACAAGGTAAACATCAAGATAAACATTCTCAGTTCCTTCTCATCCACTTTCTGTATAAAGGCATTCAACACCGGAGAAAACAGCAACAAGCCTAAATAGGCTTTTACAAACCAGAGCCCAGACAAAGTCACACAAAACAATGATTGAACCAAGTGCTTAAATTCAAAATCCTGACCCCCCAACAGGCATACAACGACATAGATACCCACCGAATAAAACAAGCACTGATATAGAAAATTCAAGACACTACTCACCTTCAACTTAACAGAAAAGTACCCTGAAATCAATATAAACAGGTTCACACTGATAATCGCTATAGATTCTATTAAAACTTTACCCCCCCTTCAACAGGATTTAACTCAATATCAAGCCAAGTGGGAGTTCCTAAAGACATGTAGTCGGCATGAGCCACCAACACAAAGAACATAGCGACTAGTCTTAAAAGCTCCATATTCGAAGCCCGCTTTCTTACTTGCAACATACTCATGAAACTATTCTATGTAATAACCGATAATAAAGAGCCCTTAGCTTTTGGCCCCTGAAATGATAGTGGTAATAAGAATCCAAGTAAGAAATCCGCTTATTTCTTCTAAGAAATCCATACTCTCTCTCAAAGAGATCCTTCTTTGCATATTCGATGCAAAGGTCCTTACGCAAGGAGGCATAATGTAGTCGCATTTCGTTCCATAAACGATTTGTTTCAGGAATCTTCAAATGACCCATCAAGTCTATACGTATCCCTTCAAATTCGTTATACAGCTTATACAAACGCTCAAACGACAGATCTCTTTTAGTAAAAGAGTCCTCTCGTCGAAGATATTCCATCAAGGGTACATCAATAAAGCCGCATTTAGAACGATAAGCGGCTGACAGTAATATCTGTAAGTTTTGGCCATAGCGTGAACCTAAGATACGGTGGTCGGGAAATACCCTCCATAATTGAGAACTACGAACCATATATGAACCTGCCCAGTTATTGGTCTTTCCCAACACCAACATGGTGAATAAGTCTTCAGCATTCTTTTCTTTCTCGTTCGTTACAAACAGAATTTTTTGCTGATTTACCAGAACTTCATATCCATTGGTACGAACCACATTAAAAGACGGATTTGCTTCCAAAAAAAGCAATTGTTTCTCCACCGAGTCCGGATACAAGCAATCGTCTATATCGAAACATAATATATAATCACCAGTTGCATGCAACAAAGCAGTCCGAGCGGCAAATCCAGCCCCTTGATTTACCTGTTGATAACAACAGAGCGTCATACCTTCGGACGCAAACTTATCGCTCCACTTCAAAGCCAGAAGATAAGATTCGTCCATTGACCCGTCATCAACAAAAAGAACCTCAATGTTCTTATAGGTTTGAGACAGGATATATTGAAAACATGAAGGAATATATTTCTCTCCGTTATAACAACATACTACTATAGATACCTTTGGATTCATTTCTTTAAATGTACTCGTGATTTTAGAAAAGATACATTCCCCTTTAAATACCCTACTTCATCAGTACGCATAAACAACAGAATATTGACTAATGCAAATATGAAAACAGAGACCAGTCCCATCCCAACTATACTTATGAAATCAGTAGAGGATTCAAATAGATACTCATTGACAACACGCGTAACGTAACAAACTAAAATTGTGATACCTGCATAAAGAAGATACTTCAAATAATAGATATAAACCGACCGCTGAAATGTATTTTTAAACACTAAGCGCGGCCAATTCCAGGAAGCAGTACTTAGGACAGCTACGGACGAAGCTAGAATAACCCCTGTAATTCCCCAGTAATGCACAAAGATTATCGATAAAACCAAGTTTATAAGTGCTGTTATGAAAACCACATACTTGTCTTCGTTAAAGATACCCGAGACGTATTTATACATCATGACAGAACTTCTAATTTCATCAATAAAGAAATAGGCACATAATGCTATAACAACATACTCTGACAATGTATACTGTGCCCCCAGCCACCAGCCAATAAAAGGATTGATAGTGTTATAAACAAGAACGATAACAACAGAAACCAGCCAATAGTTTAAAAGATAAATCACATTGAACACCTGATATTGACGATCGGCAGTATCGGTAGCTACAAGATTTCCGATACTATCTTTCATATTTGTCAATACCGGCTTCATAAATGACTTCAATTGACCAATCAATAAGGTATAGTTGGAATACAAACCAACAACCCCTACACCTATAAATGTAGAAAGAATGATATTGTCAATTCCATGAAGCAAATAGCCGCCAATGCTATGACAAAACAGAGCCTTTACGTTGACTATTATATTTTTCTTTGTTGTTAACGGGACTTCATATTTAATTCTGGTCCGGATATAGGGATAAAATTTATTAACCTTTCGGATAATCAAAGCATTATACCCCAAAGAACAAAGAAGCTCAACACACAAATAAGCCACATAATTTTTGAAATACAACAATATAGCAATCTTAATCAAATTAAGCAGGACTTGATAACCCAAGCTTATAAGAGCCAACTTGTATTGCTTCTGATCAGAAACGATCAATGACCATTTATCAGCCATCAAATAGCCTATAAGATTATTTGCTACAAAGATGAAGTAAACAACAGATACGTATGAAAGACTCTCACCTCCCTTTATAAAAACATCAAGAAAAGGATAAAGGAACAACGAAAGCACAAATACAGCCAAGGCTATATAACGATACAACTTTCGATACAACTGTATCAAAGCTATGATTTGCGGTTTATTCCTTTCTGCCAGCGGTTTGTATAAATTATAAACAATACTCGTACCGATTCCGCCTTCTACCAGACTTAACATTCCGATTACATTCTGTAGAAGCCCGTTCAAGCCCAAATATTCTGTACCTAAGGAATCTATAAAAACCTTTCGGGTGCAAAATCCTAGTATCGCAATAATAATTGTCGTACCTAAACTGGCACTGATATTCTTTATCGTATTAATTGTCCTCATTATTTATCTACAAACAGACACAACATTTATATTATTAAAATAATCCTATTTTACAGGCAAGAATTCACACACGTCCTCACCATCTTCCACTTTAAAGGGAATATATATGGCAGTAACCTCTTGCTGAGAAGGTAAAATATAGTAAGACTGTTTTCCCTTTTGAATATAAAAACATCCAACCTTACTATCAGTATTCAATGTATTCAAAGCTGCACGAACAAAACGCTGGGTGTTTGAAAGAGAATCAGATGCATCTTTCTTTTTATACAGAGCGTCAATCTTCTTGTTTAAAATTCGCTCATGGGCTACAGGCATAATCCAGTATCGGTCGGACAAACGATATATGGTATCTGACTTCTCCTCATTCGCTGATGCAAACAGAGCCTTTTCCAAAGAAACTGGAGTTTTCTTTTCCAACTCATATAGCTCACGGGGCAAGAATTGAATATAGTCCTTACCATAATAAAAGGACATGACGCGGTTGTGGAAATTATGCCGATCTGGACTTGTACCCATGACATAGCAGAAACGACTGGACTTAAAACCCTCTTTCTCTATAAGTATACATTCATGAGGAGCCTGCTGTATTGCATTTATTTCCTCTTTCTTATAATTGCGGAAATCATTTACAGTTTGTGCTATTCCTACTGCCTTATAAAAGAGAAACAACACGAATACGACACCTATATACTTGAAAACAGGCCGGTTAAAATCATATTCAGTATTTACCATACGACCTGCCAGTATTAAGCTCAACACAGAAATACCAAAATAGATTCGTTCGTCATACAAACCCAGAAGGAATAAAAAAACCGTAGTAACCACATATATAAGGATGAGCAACTGCTCCTGCTTAATTACTTGAATAAAGTTAGAACGATTCCTTATTAAAAGAATAACAGCTACGAATAAAGGAAGAATCGGGAATAAGTTCGTGAGATAAGAATAGAACAAAGCATATGCATGAGAGAAAAAGAAAACTCCAATACTCATGGAAGTAGAAACTTCACCTGCCTGCATTCTTGAAAAAGTACCAGGAGAGAAAACAATAAGCAAAGCACCCAGCAAATAGCCTAAATACAATGAGCGAACTGTTCCTACAAACTTATTGCGATTAAACATATAATATAAAAAGCATCCTCCTGCCACACCAATGGTTATACTTTCGTTCATCCAACCAACCAAGAGACCTGCAATAAAAAAAAATACATACCTGCCTAGCCGTGCAGAAGCATTATCCTTAGAATACAGAAAATAATATAGGACATATAAAGTAAATGTAGTTGTCCACAAATAATTTATGCTTCCTGTTAACCAAAGAATAGTCTGACCAGGAAAGGGCATGAAAGAAAAGAACAACAAAATTACAGATAAGCAAAGCAACAAAGATTGCTTACCAGAAATCATATCACAGGCCTTTTTAACACAAAGCACCAATACTGCTGCATTGACAACATTAAAAATCGCCTTTCCCAAGAAAGCCATAAATAATTGAACGCACAAATGAGATGAAAAACGCCCGTTTACGCAGCAGTAATGATTCCACTGGGATTGAAATAATTCCAGCAAAGAAGTAACAAGTTTTGAAGTTGGACGCACAATGCAACTATCTTCAGAATAAAAATACAGATACGCATAATCATCTCCAATCAACGGAGTAAGGCAATTCAACAAGTATAAAAACAGAAATAAAGATAGAAATATCCACAATTTTATTTTCTTCGTAGGAAGGGATGCTTGACTAGTCATGACGAGGCAAAATATTAGTACGAGATATAATATATATAGGTCTGCGTTTATCCTGAATAAACAAGAGGCCTATGTATTGACCTATAATACCTAAAATAATAAGCGTTACACTTCCGAAAAAAGAAATCAACAGAATCAATGATGCCCAACCTGATATAGCTTCATCGGTAAAGAAGAATACATACAAGACATAAATGGCATATACGATAGTTACAAATATCGAAAAGAATCCCAGGTAAATTGAAAGAAGCAAGGGCCGAATACTAAATGAGGTGATTCCCGAAATAGCCAAATACAACATCTTTCCTAATGTAAAACTCGATTTACCAGCGAAACGCTGCTGTTCTTCGAATTCAACATCAATCTGCTTAAATCCTATCCAAGGTATATATCCTCGAAAGAATAGGTCTTGTTCATTATATCCTTTTAGTACATCAACAACCTTCCTGTCTAATAAACGAAAATCAGCCCCCCCGACAATTTGGTATCGGAAAGACAGTTTATTATTTTATAAAACAGAAAAGAAGTCACACGCTTAAATAGAGATGGCTGTACTTGCTGCTTACGAACAGCATTTACCACTTGATACCCCTGTCGCCATTGTGAAATCATTGTCGGAATGAACTGTGGAGGATGCTGCATATCAGCGTCCATTGTTACCACAGCATCACCTTGCGCATAGTCAATTCCGGCCTTGATGGCCTTTTGATGCCCGAAATTTCTCGAAAACGAAATAAACTTTACACGATCGTCTTCTTCAGCTAATGAACAAATCACGCCCAATGTGTCATCCTTGGAACCATCATCAACAAATATCAGCTCAAAAGAATTATCCACTAAAGAATTACAGAGTGCTTCGTACAAATGCCTAATTCCCAAAGACTCATTATGACATGGTACAACCACAGATATGAGAGATTTCATCATATTACAAGTATTTACATTCTATCTTTTCTTAAAGACAAACCTCACCAGTAAGAAGTTAATAGGAATCACTATCATAAACACCGGTAAAGGAGCTATACCAGCAGGAATATTCATATACAGAAACAGATTCAATAAGCCCAACTGAATAAAATAATTTAATAGATGAGAAAGTCCAAAGCCTGCACCTTTTACCAAAGAAGGCCTTACTCTAAAAGTAAATAATGAGGTCAGAATAAAATTCATAATAAAGCTAATTCCATAGCCCAAGCTATATGCCAAACTTGCATTCATGAATTGCAAAGTCAGCCAATATATAAAGTAATGAACTGCTGTAGCCAACACACCAACTATTGCAAATCGAAAAAACTCCATAGTCTTACTCGATTTACTACAACTGCAAAGCAGTCTATCGACACGTAATCTCATATAATATCAAAATATAGCCCATTAGGGATAAATCAAGCTGTAATTGATTTATAAACTAAAACCACCTAATATAAATCCAATAACTATTATTGCATACGCAGAAGACGCAGTTTCCAATTACTGCGCCTTCTGCTTTATACATACAGTCATACCCTATATTTCAAGTCCTATTCCTCTACTTCTCCGCATAGTAATAATGTGCCCCGTAGGAACCGTAACCGTAGTTATAGCCGTATTTATTGCCATAACGACCATAAGTAGCAGTCCTCTGGGTGGCGTTAAGAATCAAGGACATGTTCTTGAAACGCTTTTCGTCGTACATCTTCTGGATCTCGGGAATCATTTCGCGTTCCATCAGTCCAGCACGAACTACGAAGAAGGTCTGATCAGCTAACTGTTCGATAATCTGGGTATCAGCTACGACATCAACAGGTGGACAGTCAATAAAGACTTCATCAAACCCATCACGAAGGATTTCTAATAATTGAGTCATACGCGGTGAAGATAGCAACTCAGTGGGATTGGGAGGAAGAGTTCCTACCGGCAGAATAAAGAGACCGTCATGACCTTCACAAGGAGTCAATAAGTCCATAACATTATCTTCATGTCCAGCCAAATAGTCACTTAATCCAACCTTAGGACTACCTACATAAGAAGACAAAGAAGCGTGACGCATGTCACCATCTACAATTACGACCTTCTTACCTTTCAAAACAAAAGAAGCAGCTACATTAATACAAATAAAGGTTTTACCACTTCCCGCATTGAAAGAAGTCAGGATAGACACACTGGCTCGATTCGTTTGCGGAATCATAAATTCCATATTGGTACGCAAGACACGAAATGCCTCGTTGAGAATGTCGCGTTTGCCTGACTGTATAATCAAGTCTTGACGACTTTCTCGAACCTGCTTCTTTTGACGGCGAAGTATAGATTGATCTTTCGTTTTCCAGCCTTCTGGAATCTCACCAGCAAAGGGTACCGTCAATCGCTCCAAGTCTCGACGTCCACGTACTCGCGAATTGCTTATTTCTTTTAAGAAGAACACACCTATAGGCAAAAGTAGACCTACTCCCAATGCCACCAAGAGAATTTTATTCCTAACAGGAGCGATGGGAACCATTGAACCTGAAGGAGGGGTAATAATACGCGTATTGTAAGCGGTAAAGGCTTGTGACAATTCATTCTCCTCACGTTTCTTCAAAAGATAAAGATAAAGTGATTCTTTAACTTTCTGTTGACGCTCGATTGAAAGCAAATATTTTGCCTGACCTGGATTAGCTGCCAATTTAGCTTTGGTCTGATTGTCACTTTGTTGTAGATGACTAATCTGCGTCTGTAAGGAAGCTAAATAGTTATCTACAGAAATCAAAATAGCCGTACGTAACTGCTGCAAGGACTGATTGAGATCCTGAACCAAAGGGTTCTCTTCGCTACTACTGCGTGCTAAATTATCACGCTGCAGAATCATCGCATTGTATTCAGAAACTTGAGACTCGATTCCTGAATTCGCTATACCCGAATTAGAAGGCAACAATTGATCCTTACCGACCATCGTTGATAAATGCGTCTTCATATATCGAGCCAAGGAAAGCTGGGTGGCTAGGTTCAACAATTGAGCATCTGCTTCACTCTGCTTATTCATATACATACCAGAAGCCGCTTGAACATCTGAAATCAGATTTTGGCTCTTGAAATCGGAAATACTGTTCTCGACATTTCCCAGTTCACGTTCGATTACTTTAATACGTTCATCGATAAACTGTGAAGTGCTGACAGCCACTCGATTTTTTTCTTCCACCCAAGTTTCATTATAAACTGTAATCAATGTATTCAAGATGTCTTCAGCTCGTTGTGGACAAACATCCTGATAAGAGAGAGTCAAAACGGTGTTTTCCTTACTGGCTTGTACGATTGACAAACTACTGGCACAAGTTGCTACAGCTGCTGCAAAACTTTGACGCTCAACAAATACTTTGGCCGGCCTGACCTTTTTGTACGAAGACATCGGCTTGACAATCAAACGACCTAAAGGAGTTGCCACTTCATGGTTGAGAGCAGCCTTTACTGTTTTTTTAATTTCTTCTCCATTTCGTTTGAATTCGGTCAAAAGCAAGTGGTTCGCACCTTGAGGTATCAATGAAAAAGAAGCTGTTTCTCCTTCTTCCAAACCTAAGAATTGCACTTCATAAGGGCGTTCTTTTCCATAAAGTACCCTACGATAGAAAGTACCCTCCTCATAGTAGTTCTTATCCAAATGCAAACGACTGACAACGTTGAACAATACAGCAGGTGACTGCATCGTCTGTATTTCATTGTTGATATTGGTATTGGAACGGAAAGAAGCCATTTCAGAAAAAGATGCAGTGACATCTCCTCCCTGTCCTTTTTCTCCACTCTTTATCAAAACGGAAGCTGTCCGATTATACACCGGAGGAGTCTTCAAGATGTACCAAGTGGCAAGACCCAATGAAAGGAGAACAGACAAGATAAACCAATACCAATGAGCCAAGCACTGGTATAAAATATCTTGGACACGCAACGATTCTGCAGTTAAGACAGATTTGTTCAATTGTGCAGGCTTTGTTGTTTGCGAACTTTGCATAGAATGTTGGCGATTAAAAGATTTACTTAAAGATAAGAACAGCGAAGGTCGATAAGAATGAAACTACAGACATCCAAAATCCAGGTGTATGTAACATATTTCCATTGACATCTGCTTGACGAGCCTTCATTGGAATGGGCTCAACATAGACCAAATCATTTTGCTGCAAATAATAAACAGGAGATGTATAGATGTCTTTACCGGAGGTTAAATCAACCGCATAAGCCCGTTGTTTATTACCTTCCTGACGCATCACCATCACTTTGGTTCGATTACCTTGAATGGTTAAATCACCAGCTGCTGTCAAAGCATCCAATAACGTCATGCGATCCTTGTCTATATTGATACGACCAGGACTACCGACTTCTCCCATGACAGAAACATAAAGATTTTGCAGATTTACAGTTACAACTGGATCTTTCAATAAATTCCGATTAATCAATTCTTGCTTGATATACGTTGCCACCTCTTCTCGTTTCATGTTTTGTACCTTGAGCTTACCTAAGATTGGAAAGTCTATAAATCCCTGAGAATCGACTGTATAATTCAAAGAATTTGTATTGGAAACACCTTGTCCTCCTCCTTTTGATAAATTAAATAGGTCTGCCAATTGTTCATCCCGAGTCGTTACGATAATTGACAATCGATCCTCAGGCTGAATACGAATCGGAGCAACAGTTGCTACATCGATAGCAGTCTCACCAGGTACTACATCCTGAAAATAAACCACCTTCTTAGAGGAGGCACAGGAAGAAATCAATGTCACTGCTGATAAAAAGCACAATGACAAACAGAAACTAAAGAGCGTTTTTTTCATTATCAAACATCTAGATTACTCAATTTCGGAAAACCATCGTAGTTACCGAAAAGTTGTATAACTTAATTCGTACAAGAAAGTAAGCAACACTAAATCCCCATCCAGCAACTCTACTATAGCAACAAGTAAACACTTCCGTTGAGCCATACTTTCAAAGGGATATCATCAACTTGGAAAGCATACCCCAACGGACTCGTGTTTATCTATTCAGCCTTTACTAAGCTATAAGTAGGTATTCAAAATTATTTATATATTACTATCGAAGTATTATTACTTTGCATCACGTTCTTGCACTGCATTTGCTTGCCCTGCGCTCTGTCACATAGCCCGCTATGCTCCTTCGCCCAGAACAATCAACTACAGTACAATAACGTAATTCAAATGTAAAAATAATTATGAACACCTACTTAGGATATTAGCCTTACTTACTCCGTCACAGTGATATCTTGTGACTCCTGCTTCATGACTTTTTCTTCTAAAGTAAGATTAATGGTAAAGTCTGAAGCAGAACTAAAATCAATATTTAATGTGGTCATGGTTTTACGCTTAGCAGTAATCGACTCCTGCTTGGTAATACCTTGTGGATTCGTTCCCCCTGTCCACTTAATTTCCAAGGGAACGATTTCTTCATAAGCCGCTCCACTGGCTTCGTCAGCAGTTGCGGCCGCATGTACATCGGCAAAGGTATAGATATGTTCTTCAGAATAATTTGTAGGATCATCGGCACTGACCGAAATGGTACGGTCTAAGAACTTTACGGTTGCGGTTCCTTTCTGAGGCGGAATGATATTGAACTTTAAACCAAAGACAGCACGTTTCAAATCAATATTGATTGTTTTGCCCACATTCCCTTGATTCTGGTAATTCGTTTGCGCATAAAAACGATCCATACGAGGATGGGAAACTATCGTTTCTTGTCCTTCTACCATTGTATCCCCATGCTTTAAGTCTTTAAACTGAATCATTTTGTTGGGAACAAAACGATTGGTTACCTCAGGTAAAGTTGACTCATCACTCATTAGGAAGGGCTCTGCATACGCGGTACCTTCTTGATAAAGTTTATCACCTTCTTCCGTCACAGCTGTGACCTCAAAAAGAAACGGGCTTGTATTGTCTTTAGCTATAGCCAACTTCATCTTTGACGGATCATCAAAAAGCCCATAAGCATAAGGCATACTTGAGCAGGTTACATTGACAGCATAAAGAGTCTTTCCCGTAGCGAACGAGGAACGAGTAAACTCCATAGGAGCTGATTGCAGTGGCTTTTCAGAAGAACTTATAAACTCTCCACCCAAACTTAGCGTGATGAATTTATCTTTACCACTCGAACTATTAGAATACTCATCTGGAAGATTATTATTGCAAGAAGATAAAAGAAATAAGCCTGAGGCTAAAAATAAAGAAGTCTGTTTCATGATAACTATAGATTAGATGTAAAACTATCGTTTATAAGTAGATATTGAAATTTATGTCATTCAATCAAATTGCTTGCATATATAAATCCATTCAAGCATCGCATTATACAACTCAATTACAACACCTACTTAATCAATCATAAGGATGTATCCTTTCCGAATTCTGATTGGTATTTTTTCTACTTAAAGAACTTAGACCGATATACCCCAATACCAATCAAGCAGAGCTACCACTCATCCCATGAGTGTAAACTCGCCTATTTAGAATACAAAATTTTTCTGGCCTCCCCACTCGGGATCAGCTGTTAACGTAATATCCTCTGCATTGCCTCCATTCTCTTGAAAGAAAACACCGGCATATTGGGTTATTTGATTACGAACAACAGGAACCTCTAAAAAGATTCGTTCAAGTATGGGGGCACCGGCTGCATTTTGAGCTGTAACAGTCATTTTCAAAGCATCCGAATTGGGACGGGGAAATGTATAGACTTCAAAGACCGAATAACCATCTAAATCTTGAGTTGCATCTGCTACAGAAAATACTTCCGTCTGACGAGACTGCTTAGCACCCACACCTTGTGTGGCATCTAAAGTTGATGAACCTCCAGTATAATAAAACTTCATCTGCGCAAACTCCAAGGGGAGTGTTTCATCACGAAGAACTAAACGAAACATCGCTACCACACGCTGCAAATTCAAATGGTGGGTAGAGGATTGATCGGTTACAGTCAGCATACCATAATAGTAGAAGGTATCTGTAAGTCGATTACTGGGAAACGTTATATCGTTTGGTGCAGAGATTGTAGCAGTACCAGCACTATTATGTGCAACAATAACCAATTCATAATCACCTGGAGCTAATGCAATCTTAGCTGTTCCAAATCCAGAATCATCTGATTTTTGAGATATATTCTTTACTTTCTCTCCATTTTGGAATACCGCAAAATTCAATCGAGCACAAAGTCCTTTGATTGGATGTGAAGCACGCATTTGTAAAAAACTCTGTTGCTTCCCTAATTGTGTGAAAGGCATTTGTTCAAAAGCACTTACACACAATGTTACGTTACCATTGGAATCTTCTCCCTTACTTTGTTCATTAGGGAGATAAAGCTTTTCACAAGAGAAAGTCAATAAGAGCAGCATACCTGCTAAACAAGAAAACAATTTATTCATGGTGATAAAATTTGATTGTTAATAAAACAGTTTTCCTAATACGACAAGAATTAAGCACCATACTCTATAAACAAATTACGTGTTTTGAAATGGCATTAATTTTCATCTATATGATCTCCATGCTTATAAACTGCATAAAGGGGATACTGAAATCATGCTTTTATAGTGAATGCGAAATCTCTATGGAAGCTATTGCGACCTTACCTTATATAGAAAAAGGCAATATCTTAGCTCCCTAAAACGTCGGAAATATCCTGTGTTTCAAGAGAAAAGAGACAGCATTTGTTTTAAATTCATCCACAAGCTGCTTATCGAAAGGAAGAATCAAATTACTCATTTAGATGGGGATTAATAGTTATCATTATCTTCTATCTAGGGATGTAATTCATACTTCTTGGTTGCAAAATTAGAAAAAACTACATACATTTTAGCTTAGTCTTTGAATTTTCTTTTGCCATATCACTTTTTTACTCCTAAATAACCATCTAAGATCTTGATTTATTCGGGTGTTTTGTGGTTGATTTAAATGAATTCGGAAATGCAGAAGACTGATTTCATATAGAAGTGCTTAACTTTCAAATATGCTGTAGTTGAAAAAGCGTACGAATCGACTCGTTTACCCTCTTCACGCAATTGTCACGAGGCAGAAACAGGTTTGTCACCTCGTCCACCGACTTTTGCACCGTGAAATTTAAGACACTCTATATTTCAAAATTCTAAAAGCTTTATGCGTAAGAACACTATCAAAGTGTGGGCTCTCTTGGCTATGAGCCTGGCTACGGCTACAACCTTTACTGCTTGTAGCGATGACGATGACACAACACCTGCCCCCCGTCCTGAGTACAACTGGAGCGAGGACGGTGGATTGAAGGCATGTGACAATCTGCTCTTCGAAGGAAATCAGATTGGTAACGGTGACAATGAGTTTGTATTCAAGGGAAAGCAAACACTAAAGAAGGGTACTTACCTGCTCAAAGGCTGGGTTTACATTGCTGATGGTGCTGAATTGACCATCGAACCGGGTACTATTATTAAAGGCGACAAGCAGACCATGGCCTCTCTTATCGTGGAACGAGGCGGTAAACTGATTGCACAGGGTACGCCTTCTGAACCGATTGTATTTACTTCAGAAGAAGCTAAAGGCAACCGTCGACCGGGTGACTGGGGCGGACTGATTATCTGCGGTAAGGCTCCGCACAATGCGAGCGAAGCTCAAATTGAAGGTGGACCGCGCACTAAACACGGTGGCAACAATGCTCACGACAACTCCGGCGTATTGAGTTATGTCCGCGTTGAGTTTGCTGGCTATCCCTTTGCCACCGATCAGGAAATCAACGGCATTACACTGGGATCAGTGGGTGACGGTACTAAAATAGACCACGTACAAGTTTCATACTCAAACGACGACTCCTTTGAGTGGTTTGGCGGTACGGTAAACTGTAAACATCTCATTGCTTACAAAGGCTGGGACGATGATTTTGATACAGACAATGGTTTCTCAGGTTCTGTACAATATGGTTTAATTGTACGCGATTCAAAACTGGCAGACAAGAGTCAAAGCAATGGTTTCGAAAGTGACAACGATGCCAGCGGTTCTACTGCATCTCCCTATACCTCAGCTACTTTCAGCAACATCACGATGGTAGGTCCGAAGGCAGTAGACAAACAGTTCCAAAACACGGGCGACTACATCAATGGTGGCAACATGAACCCGAATAATGGATCAGGTTTAGGCAAATTCCAGGCTGCCATGCAGATTCGCCGTGGCTCTCGCTTGAATTGCATTAACTCCATTGCTTTTGGTTATCCTATCGGCATTATTTTAGATGGTGAAAAGGGCGATACGCAACAGCAGGCAAAGGCTGGAAATATTCGCTTACAGAACCTCTGGTTTGCTGACATGGACATTACGGGTTCAGATGCAAACAAACTTTATGAAGATGTTCTCGTTACGGGATATGATGCAAATAAGAAGCCTATCAAGGATACGACAAAGCCTTCATTCTCTAGCACCTTCTTCAAAGCTCAGACGGGCAACCACACAGATGACCTTACTAACTGGCAATTAGGCGGCATTACGGGATTAGAGATAGGCATCATGCCTGCAGCTACTTCTCCGTTACTCCAGGCTGCATCTTTCGATGGTGTTACAGCTTCACAATTGGATAAGGTTAACTTCATTGGTGCCTTCGGTTCAGAGAACTGGACAAGCGGCTGGACCAACTTTGATCCTCAAAACGCAAATTACTAATCTGAGTACGGTTGATTATTCTAATAGTCATCTCTGAAAAATGATAAGGTCGGGCAGTAAGATTGATTTCTTACTACCCGACCTTGTGCTATGTGGAAAATGCTCCATGCTGTAAAGTTGTATTCAACCGATAAAAGGGTTTGGGCAATAAAGTAGAAGGAGCCCACCTGTATGAAGTAGACACTACTATCCCCTATGGCAGGGTAACAGTATGGAACAAGCAGAAGTAGGGCACCAGATGATGGCAATAAAAAGGATTCGAACATTGACGATAAAGTATCACTTCATTCGGCGCATCGCTCGATACAATGGGTTTGTTTCCCGTCTCAACATAGTTTATCTCTGTAACGTGATTCCAAAGCCACAGTCAGAGTAATCGCCTACCGCGCCCCTGTCAAATGAACGCGACTGACTCCTCATAATTTATCAACAGATTCAAACCTGACTGGCTATATTACAGCAACATACTGCGGGAATATTATGATCATTTAGAATGGCATACTATTGGGTCGCGGCATGCCGCGACCATAGAACAACACCGCTCCCCAACACTAAATACATATCTTGCACAGGAAAAGCCGTGTTGACGGCATACAGGTAAGGGTTCACGATCTTTAAAATGTATCGACCCCTCCTTGAGATTCAGCGCAAAGAGGGAAACCCCGGAGGGGTGAAAGCCCCAAAGAACCCGCAGGAAGTGATATATACCCGGTTGCCCTTAGATGTAATTTGCTGCCACCCCTCCAGGGTTCGAATGTATTTAAACAACCGATTCCGTTACCCAGGGTTACGCTTCGCTCTACCCTGGGCTAAGACGCTGCCACCCCTTCGGGGTTCATGGAAACGGAATATTCCCTTCGGTATGATTTACTGCCGAGTGGGGAGCAACATCCAACAACTGCGTCTAGCACGTTCTATATCTGCGCCTTCCGCGCGAACCAAACAAAAAAAGCCTCCCTCAGATTTCTCTGAAGGAAGCTTGAATAAAGAAGGCGGCTACCTACTCTCCCGCTTGCGCAGTACCATCGGCGTGACCGGGCTTAACTTCTCTGTTCGGAATGGGAAGAGGTGGAACCCCGGTGCTATAACCACCAGAATATCGTGACATGTTGAAAACAACTTCGTAATGCTTTACTTTCAGCAATCGTTCTTCGCAATTATTATTACTTGCGGTAACACGAACTCTCAGCAGGCACGCCCCATACAGCGGGCACGGCCATAAGTTTCGGGCAATTAGTAAGGCTCGGCTTTGACATCGCTGTCTTTACACCTGCCTCCTATCAACGTCATCGTCTTTGACGACCCTCATGAGGAAATCTAATCTTGTGGCCGGCTTCGCACTTAGATGCTTTCAGCGCTTATCCGATCCCGACATGGATACCCGGCGGTGCGCCTGGCGGCACAACCGGTAAACCAGAGGTCAGTCCAACACGGTCCTCTCGTACTAGTGTCAGAGCCACGCAAATTTCATACGCCCA
>OITT01000051.1_pt1 | contig 62132 bp, 65 predicted proteins | sample 1586731 | NCBI WGS metagenome assembly OITT01 (sample SAMN02675048, study PRJEB24791) | human gut metagenome, SKBSTL034 | isolation source: stool | host: Homo sapiens | place: USA
ACGCCGATGGTACTGCGCAAGCGGGAGAGTAGGTAGCCGCCTTCTTTATTCAAGCCTCCTTCAGAGAAATCTGAGGGAGGCTTTTTCTTTATCCCTATTTCTTGTTCGCAATTTTCTTTCAATTCTATTTCTAATTGTTCAACTCATATTCTATGGAAAGAATAAAGATACATACCACTCAGGGTGATATGGTTGTACGTCTGTATGATGAAACCCCAATCCATCGTGACAATTTTCTGAAGCTTGTAGCAGAAGGTTATTACAATGGAACGCTTTTTCATCGCGTTATTCGTGACTTTATGATTCAAGGTGGTGATCCTGACTCAGTGAATGCACCTTCTGACAAGATGCTGGGTGTAGGTGGACCTGATTATACCTTGCAAGCCGAGATTTGCGATGGACTCTTTCATCGTCGCGGTGCTTTAGCTGCTGCGCGTCAGGGAGACGACGTAAATCCCGAGCGTCGTTCTAGCGGTTCTCAATTCTACATTGTTTGGGGACAGACTTATAATGCAGCTCAGCTGAAGCAGTTGGAAAAGCAGTTACAGATGCAAGCGCTTCAGGAAGTGTTCAACGGTTTGGTGTCAGAGCACCGTGCGGAAATATTACAATTGCGTAAGGATCGCAATCGCGCCGGACTCCAGGAATTACAGGATGCACTCGAAAAGCAGGCACGTGCAATCCTCAAGGAAAAAGGTTCACTACTTACTACTGAACAAGTAGAGGTGTATACGACCCAAGGTGGAACGCCTCATTTGGATGGACAGTATACCGTCTTTGGAGAAATTGAAGAAGGTCTTGAAGTAGTTGAAGCCATTCAGCAACTACCTACCCGTCGCGGTGATCGTCCTGTCAATGATGTCGTTGTCCTAAACATGGAACGTTTGTAGTTCATTTTCCTTCAGGTGAAATCCTGAAGGAAAACAGCATTCCGTTTTCTCTAGCACGAGAGTTTTTACTTCTCTTGGTTTGGGAAAGCGGAATCGTTTTATACATTTGTCTCCAATTAATCAATCGGTTACAACTCGCTATGTGTGCCAAGTATCTATCTTTTTCAAAGCTTCCAGTCATTCGGGCATTCTTCATTTTGCTTCTCCTTGTTTCCTGTCAAAACAAGCCTACAGAGTTTGCATCCTCGCAAGAGGACACCAGCACAGTGATACAAGAAGATACCCATATTACAGAGGAAGTACTTACCGATACAGTAAGCCAGCTTCTCATTGATAGTGCAGCAGTTGAACCCGATTCGACCGATGTTCCTGTGTTTAAACGCGAAGGGATTTATCTGTATCTTTCCAAGCCTACTATGCGTTTGTATGTCGTCAATGCACAAGATAGTGTTCTGTTTTCATGCGGCATGGCTTGTGGTATTCGTAAAGGTGATAAGCGAGCAGAAGGTGATTACCGCACACCCGAAGGCCGTTATCGCATTTGTGGAATCTATGAAAGTACGAATTGGGTACACAAGACCCGTGATGGGCGCAAAGTACTTGGCTGTTACGGACCCTATTTTCTCAGTTTGTCCACAGGAAAATTTCAAGGAATCGGTATCCACGGAACTAATGCCCCGCGTAGCATCGGTAAGCGAGCGTCCGAAGGTTGTGTCCGTCTGCTTACGAAAAATATAGAAGCCATTTATGAGCACTATGCCTTTATTGGTATGCGCGTTGTTATTTCCGGCGAACGAGAGCGACTCCCTCAATTTAAAGGCTTAGGTGCCGAATATCGTAGCGCAGACGAACTACGTGCCAGTTTATCTGCTGAACAGTTGCGCAAAGACAGCTTAGAACACGGTGATTTACCAACACAAAATATAGCTGAACCTGAGGCGCAATCTGATAGCGTTTCCTTAGGTTCTGATACGCTACATCGCACATCCACCGATACGTTTTCCACAGTTCAATAGTCACACATCGTCTCTCCTCGCAGATAAAATCGCACACAGGTCTCTGCGAGTGTGCAAAATGCTCATTGTCAGCAAGTTAAGTGTTCCTTCCTACAGTAAAAAAGGATGGAAATGCTTGTCTGTTTCGCCTTGCTTTGGTAATTTTGCAACCGTTGAAAAATAGGGAAGTCTTTTTCTATCGCAGAAAGGCTTGAAAAGACTCCAGTTGTAAGGTTTCGAGCCTGGTAAAAGCACTTTCCCGACGATGAATGTATTAATCCAATAGAAAAACCCAATCTAACGTGCAAATCAAGAAATATGCTGCAACTCTCGTGTTTGGCCTGATGGGTATTTTTACCGCCAGCGCCCAGGATGTGATGCCTGAAGCCATGCCGACGCGTCTCGTTGCAGAAAGAATCGTCAGTGAAATTACTCCTTTGGCTGATGCCCACACTTTGGACATTCCCGCAGTTAAAGCTGTATCCTATAACTCTAGTTTTGGTGAAAGTGTCGTGCAGACAGCACTTCAATATATCGGTACCCGTTATTCCTATGGTAGCCGTGGTCCTCAGGCATTCGATTGCTCAGGCTTTACGAGTTACGTTTACGGAAAGAGCAATGTCTCCATCCTCCGTACCTCTCGTTCACAGTTCACCCAAGGTACCCCCATTGCCAACATCTCTGATTTGAAGAAAGGAGACCTCGTATTTTTTGGCGGTCGCGGAAATCGCCGTTCCGTCGGTCATGTGGGCATCGTTACCGAAGTCGCTCCCGATGGCAATACCTTTTCTTTTGTGCATGCCAGTACCAATCGAGGAGTGACCGTTTCAAGTTCCAATGAAGGCTACTACAGCCGCCGTTACTTGGGAGCACGTCGAATCGTTTCGAATCAACAGTGAAAAAGATTATTCTAACGCTTTGTGTTTGGTTCCTGGGTTTTACACTGCTCACAGCCCAACGCTCGCAGTCCCCAGTCACCGTCGCATTGACAGGAGATATTATGATGGGAACCACATTCCCATCTGTGCAATTGCCGTCTCATGAGGGACGGCAATTATTTGTAGATGCCGCACCCTATTTACGTCGTGCCCACGTTGCGGCCGGTAATTTAGAAGGTACTCTGTGTGATGCAGGCGAAACCGATAAGAAGCTTTCCAAAATCAGTTATGCCTTTCGCACCCCCACCTCTTTTGCTCCTCGGTTGCAAGAAGCCGGCTACGATTTTCTCAGCATGGCCAACAATCATGCATTCGATTTTGGCGAGGAAGGCGTAAGGAGTACCATGTGTGCACTCGATGCGCAAGGCATTCGCTATGCAGGTATTCAGCGTTATCCACGGTTTACGATTATCGATCGCAACGGCATCCGCTATGGCTTTTGCGCCTTTGGGCACAATAGTTATACCGTTCGTCATCAGAATTTGCATGCCGTGCGTGAAGTCATAACTGCTTTGGTCGACCTTTCCGATATCGTCATCGTCTCTTTCCATGGCGGAGCCGAAGGTGCCAAACATTGCCGTTTGCCCTACGGAAAGGAAATCTTCTATGAAGAAGACCGAGGCAACCTGCGCGAATTCGCCCATTTCTGTATCGATGCAGGTGCCGATGTCGTGTTTGGTCACGGTCCCCATGTTGTGCGAGCCGTCGAGCTTTATAAGAAACACTTTATCGCCTACAGTTTGGGCAATTTCTGTACCCCCTATGGTATGAGTCTTTCCGGCATCTCCGGTTATGCACCCCTACTCGAGTTGACTTTAGATCAGCAAGGTTGTTTCCAAAAAGGAAAAATCCATTCCTTTATTCAGCACAAAGGTGTCGGACCTCGAATCGATCAGCAACACCGAGCGGCAAAAGAAATCAAGCGACTCACCACACTCGATGTGCCGCACACCCCCTTACTTATTACCGAGGATGGAGTAATTCGCATTCGTCCGTAATTCCGAGTACAGTAACGATTCTCCTTCCCCTCGTCCTATCCGTTAAGGCATTAACGCCACCTATTCTCATGATTATATCCCTATTGCAATCCTCCATCAAGGAGATTGAGGTCATCAAATTTGATCAGTTAGTCGATAAACTCCTCGATCTCTCCATCAATGCCGGAAAACATATCTTGGCAGCGGTCATCATCTATATGGTAGGCCGTTTTCTCATCAAGTTAATCAACCGTGTTGTTTTTGGCATGTTAGAGCGTCGGCAAGTGGAAATCAGTGTACAAAGTTTCCTGCGAAGTCTGCTGAACATCCTGTTGACCATTCTCCTTATCATTTCCGTGATAGGTGCTTTAGGTGTCAATACGACTTCCTTTGCCGCTTTGCTTGCATCAGCCGGTGTTGCCATCGGTATGGCACTTTCCGGTCATCTGCAAAACTTTGCCGGAGGACTGGTTGTTCTCGTCTTCAAACCTTATAAAGTTGGCGACTACATAGAAGCCCAAAGCGTAGCGGGTACCGTGCGTGAAATCCAGATATTCCACACCATCCTCGTGACTCCCGACAATAAGGTTGTCTATGTTCCCAACGGCTCCCTGAGCAATTCCTCCATTATCAACTACTCCCGCGAAAGTCTACGACGTGTGCAGTGGGTTATAGGAGTGGAATACGGAGAAAATGTAGACAAAGTGCGTGAGAAACTTATGCAACTCTTTGCAGAAGACCCCCGCATTCTGCAAGACCCCGAAGCCAACAAACCCTTCGTAGGGCTCGAAACCCTAGCCGATAGCAGTGTCAATTTAGCTATCCGTGTTTGGGTTAAGACTGAAGACTATTGGGCAGTTCATTATCAGATGCAACAGCGCATTTATGACCTCTTCAATCGTGAAGGAATCAATATTCCCTTCCCCCAAACGGTTATCCATATTGAGAAATAGGGCCGATAGACTAAAATTCAACGACTAACGTTGGGCAGATTCAAATAAATATCTAATTTTGCACCTCGCAAGAAGTATGCATATTAAGTAATAACAAAATAAATCCAAAGACAAAAAATGATCGTAGTACAAGTAAAGGACGGCGAGAATATCGAACGCGCCCTGAAGAAGTTTAAGAGAAAATTTGAGAAGACTGGTGTAGTTAAGGAACTCCGTGCTCGTCAGCAGTTCGACAAGCCCAGCGTATTGAAGCGTTTGGCAAAGGAGCACGCTGTTTACGTACAGCAGCTTCACCGTGAGGAGGACTAATCCTACACACAATTTTCTTTTCAACGTACTTACATGAAAAGAAAAAGAGAGTGCACTTGTTTATCGAGCGCACTCTCTTTTTTTATTCCCCTATTGCTGTCAGCGTGCAAAGTTTCACTGCACGTCAACGGGCTGTATTTTCAGCAGATAACTCCATCCTCTTGAGTATGAACGTAATCTACTTCCGTCACGCATGGAGTCTTCGAAAAGAATTTGCAAAGTCTGCCGATTATTCCTTTAAAAGTTTGGAAGGTTCGGAAAAAGTTCCGATATTCGCTCCCGAAACCTAACGAGAGAAACGATGAAGGTTATACAAGATTTCTTGAACTATCTCACAGTCGAAAAAGGCTATTCTCAACAGACCATTTCGACCTATCGAGATTCACTGGAATCTTTTCAAATCTTCTTCCGTAGTCTTGACGATCAGTTGACCTGGGAAAGTATTCCCACCGATGTTGTCAGACGTTGGATGGTCACTGAAATGGAAAGGGGAAAAGGTGCCCGGACTGTAGCGAAGGACTTGAGTGCCTTACGTACACTTTATAAATACCTTCTGCGGATGCAGCGCATCGAGAAGGATCCCGTACGTATTCTCAAGAATCCCAAGATTCACGAACCGTTACCTGTATTCCTCAAGCAGTCCGAAGTCGACCGCCTCTTTGACGGAGTCACCTTTCCTGAAAGTTTCGAAGGGTTACGAGATCGCACCATTTTACTCACCTTCTATCACACGGGGGTTCGAGTATCCGAATTAGTAGGCATCAACGTTGCAGACGTTCGTCTCGATGAAGCCGAACTCAAGGTGACAGGTAAGCGAAACAAGCAACGCTTGATACCCTTCGGTTCTGAATTGTTGCAAGCCTTCCGTTACTATCTATCTGAATGCTCCTTATCAGAAGGTCCCCTATTTATCACCTCTGACGGTAACCGACTAACCCGGTACCAAGTAGAAAGTATCGTGAAGAAATACCTTTCGTTAGTAACGACCCAATCGAAAAAGAGTCCGCACGTGTTGCGTCACACCTTTGCGACAGCCATGCTCAATAATGGTGCAGACCTCGAATCCATTAAAGAGTTGTTGGGGCACGAAAGTATCAGTACCACGGAGGTTTATACGCATACTACTTTTGCGGATCTAAAGAAAGAATATAAACTCGCCCATCCTCGGGCCTAAAGAAAAGGAGGTACTATGGAACTCAAGATTCAGTCCATTCATTTCGATGCTACCGAAAAATTGAATGCGTTTATCGAAAAGAAAGCCGCAAAGCTCGAAAAGACCTGTGAGAATATCATCAAAGCTGAGTTCATCCTGAAGGTTGTAAAACCTGAAACTGCGAAGAACAAGGAAACTGCACTTCACATTGCACTTCCCGGTACCGAACTTCATGCAGAGAAGGTGTGTGACACTTTTGAAGAAGGTGTTGACCTCTGTGTTGATTCTTTGCTTCGTCAAATCGAAAAATATAAGGAACGTCAAGCCAAGTAATCTTCGGTTTGAGCGGTTCCACCCGTTAAATGATGGTTATAACTTGGAGTGATTGACCCCAATGTTTTAAACTTTGCAAGTTATAACAATCACCCCCATCGCCTTTTTATGTGCTTGTGAAAGTAGATGTAAGGTGACTGAGTGATTACAAACTATTAATAGGAAGGCCTGGCGCTAGTAGCCGGGCCTTTTTCGATTTTATCCACCCACGAGGTTCCTTGGTCGTTTCGATTAAGGAACTTATCGTATGATACCTTTTGTAGATGCCCGTTATTGAAATCCAATCATTAGATCATCCTGGCGTAGAAGTCTTCTCAACCCTTACCGAAGCACAATTGCGTAATCGTTTAGAGCCAGAGAAGGGACTGTTTATAGCAGAGAGTCCCAAAGTGATTCACGTAGCTTTGGATGCAGGTTACCAACCCCTTTCCCTGCTGTGCGAACGTCGTCACCTCACGAGCGATGCAGCTTCGCTCATCAGCCGTTGCGGCGACATTCCCGTCTATACTGGTTCGCGTGAACTGCTGGCTTCCCTCACAGGTTACACCCTGACCCGCGGCGTGCTCTGTGCCATGCGTCGTCCACAGCCGCCTACGTTAGAATCTGTCTGCGCAGATGCAAAGCGCATTGTCATTATCAATGGCGTAGTCGACACAACCAATATAGGAGCTATCTTTCGTTCCGCCGCAGCTTTGGGCATAGACGGTGTATTATTGACTACCGATTCTTGCGACCCGTTAAACCGTCGGGCCGTTCGTGTGTCTATGGGTTCAGTGTTCCTTCTTCCCTGGATCTGGTTAGACCAACCCCTTTCAGCCCTTCAGCAAATGGGGTTCCGCACTGTGGCCATGGCCTTGACCGATCGTTCCGTTCCCATAGACGACCCTCAGTTGATTCAAGAGCCCCGTCTCGCCATCATCATGGGGACTGAAGGTGATGGTCTGCCCCGTGAAGTCATCACCGAAGCCGATTACGTGGTGCGCATTCCCATGCATCACCAGGTCGACTCCCTCAACGTTGCTGCTGCATCGGCAGTAGCCTTTTGGGAATTGCGCAAGCGATAAGTCCTGGAACTAGTGCTGTGGTAAATCTTCTTTATCAAGTACATTCATCCTTTCAGTTCCTTCTGAACAAACTTAATATATTAATCACTATACAATTTTCTATGAAGTATTTGTTCTTACTTGCATTTATGCTGTGTACCAGTGTATTTGCACAAACTCAGCAGCTTGTGGTAGGAGTTTCGGGTAATGGTTATGTAACGCGCCAACATAACGGAGCTCGCATCACAGACAAAGGACTTGCTCATTGGACTAACCCACATTCTGTAATCAGTGTTTACTTCTATTTGCACCAGCCTACTACTGCCGAATTGTCTCTCTATGCCAAAGGACATTCTGAAATCAAAGTAAACTACGGCAAAAAGAATTTCCGTGTTAAGCTTCAGTCCGATGACTATACGCAAGTACCCGTCGGACGCATCGATGTACGCCAGCCCGGTTATGTCCGCATCGATTTGCAGGGTATCAGCAAGCAAGGTGAGAACTTTGGAGAAATTCAGCAGTTGATTGCAGACCAAGTGACAGGGAAGAGTAACTACGTGAAAGACTTCTCAGACTAGTGGGGTCGTCGCGGTCCTTCCGTTCACATGGCTTATGCGCTGCCCATAGGTGATACCGAGTGGTTCTACAACGAGGTCACCGTGCCCAAGGAAGGTGAAACCATGCATAGTTATTACATGGTGGCAGGTTTCGGCGAAGGCTATTTCGGAATGCAATATAACTCACCGACCGAGCGTCGCGTACTCTTCTCTGTATGGAGTCCGTTTGATACCCAAGACCCCAAGCTTATTCCTGATGATCAGAAGATTAAGCTCTTGCGCAAAGGCAAAGACGTACACATCGGCGAGTTTGGCAACGAAGGTTCCGGTGGCCAAAGCTATTTGAAGTATCCCTGGAAGGCCGGAGAAACCTACAAATTCTTGATGCAAGTCCACCCCGACGGCAAGGGCAACACGACCTATACCGCTTACTTCTATGCTACCGAAGAAAAGGAGTGGCGATTGATTGCCAGCTTCCAGCGTCCTCAGACCAATACTTGGTATACCCATGCCCACAGCTTCCTTGAAAACTTCGTACCCGAGCAGGGCTACCTGTCACGCAAGGTTTACTACGGCAACCAGTGGGCACGCAGCAAAGAAGGTCAGTGGACTCGCATCACGAATGCCACCTTTACCCACGATGCTACGGCCAATGCCCAAGTACGCCTCGATTATCAAGGCGGAGAAACGAAGGATAACCGTTTTTACTTGAAGATGGGTGGTTTCTTTAATGAATCTGTCAAGATGGGAACCAAGTTCCAGTGCAAGCCCACTGGTAAACATCCCGAAATTGATTGGGACGCTTTGAAAAAATTGTAGGCAACTGGATAGTTTTGACTACTGGCTTAATCCCTTCGCTTTGAATCCCGTTCTTCTAAAGATAAAATGCTCGACCCTTGTAGTATACAGGGGCCGAGCATTTTTTGTAAAAGTTGGAAAGTGCGTGAATGGGAAGAGAACACGCAACCTTGCTAGTTCCTTCTGTAGCAGCGTTGTATGAGGAGTTAAGGCCATCTGTACCGCTTTGTTGGAAAGTCAAGTTCCATCGAAGTCATTTGGCAACGCATTCTCGTGTTATTTCATTCTTGCTTTACGGTTTCGCTTTCGGTTCTTCAATCAGCGTGTCCGTACAGTGCTCCAGCAAAATCGGTTTTTGGTTCCAGTGGAAGGGCTTGTAGTCCTTGTTCTTGCGCAAGTAATTCTTGCGGAAAACCAGTCCCTTGACCGATTTGGCGTAGAGTAGGGGAGCGTCAAACGTGTCAAACGAATTGTTTTCGATGACAATCGAGCGGGCATTTCCACCGTGGAAAGCCGCTTGCTGTTGCTCCAGTTGGGGTATCTCCGGATAAATAGAGATGACCGCATTCGTAAACTGGAACATATTTGTCAGCGCATTGATAAACGTGTTGCGTCGGATGACCAAGTCGCGTACCGCACCACTTTCGTACCAGCCGTTACAGTCGCCACAAAGTAGAATTGCTGTACCCGAAGTGTGGTCGAAGAGGTTGTCCTCGCAGATTGTGCGTTTCGGCGAACTGAAGAGCGCACCGCGGGCGCGGTTATTCCGTACGATGTTGCGCTTAAACAGTACTTCTGGCGTCCAAGTCAGGTTCTCGATACCCATAGCCTCTTTGCCGTCAATCGAAGCAGGTAGCGGCTGCGCAAAGCGGATGATAAACTCACGACATCCCTTCACTTCCTTTTGTCCGGCCGGCTCAATCTTCTCAATCACGTTGCGGTGGTTTAAGTCCTCCATCGTTGCCGAACGTACAAAGGTCACTTCGTCGCCTGCGTCTCCCCAGTCAAAGCCGTAGGCCTGACCGTGCTCGTAGCTACAACGGAGCGTTTGGTTGTCGATGCGTTCCTTCACCTTTAAGTAAACGCCGTGAATGTTGATGGCATCGTCCATCATACCCTCGTACAGACCTTCCACCGAGCGAATCATGCCCTTACACTGTGAGAAGTGCGTAGCATCCGCCTGCGTAGTGAAGTAGCGCGGATCGTCCTCGTCGCGCAGGCATACGCCAAAGTCCTTCAGCGTGATGTCTGTACAGCGTTGTGCCAACAGTCCCATGCCTTCCGCGTAGTGCACCTTTACATCGTCGAGCGTCGTTTGGTTGTTATTAGCCAAGAAGATGCCCGGACACGGACGATACCAGGAGCGCAAAGCCACTACCGTACCCGGAACGAGGCGTGCGTCTTTCCAGTTAGGTGCCAAGAGTTGGCGACCACCGAGATCTTTCACTCCCGCCGTATTGACGCCCAAATCGCTCGTATTATATACAATGTGTTTTGTATCGCGCTCAAAAGCGATGCCGCTTGTTTGTAAATTCGTCCAGCCTTCACCGTAGGTTTCAAAGTATCCCTTTTCGTTGATGCGGTATTTCACCCACGGAGCCACTTCAAAGGTGATTCCCTCCGTACCTTGGTTCTTAACCACCTGTACTTGCGCAATTTGTGGATTTTCGAAGTCAATACTCAAATCCTTGAGTGTGCAATTCGTCGATTGCTTGATAACCAGCGGAATCATTCGTCCGTGGTAGATAAAGTTAGCATCGTTTCCCTCCACCACGAGGTTGTTCCATCCGTCCAGCATGAAGCCCACCCGTTTCGGTTGGTTTTGGTCGTGGTTAGAAATGTATAGTTCGTAAGCAGGCGCATCGCTGGCGTGAAAGTCGTATCGTCCGTTTTCAAATTTCAGTACCACGCGGTCACCTTCCGCCACCTTTTGGCGAATCTCTTCTAAGGCTTTGTGGAGTTTGCTGGTGAGCAACGAATCTGTAGGTTGGTTGGGGCGAATGCCAAAATCCGCCATGCGAAATTCCAGCTTGCGTGCGTCCACTTGGTAGGGAACGAGAAGCATAGCCAGGGAGCAGAGTACTTTGGTTGAGAAAGTCATTGTAATAGATAGGTGTTTATTCAGAGTTTGTATTTCGTTGGGTCGTTCATCGCCAACCCAACTTTCGTTTACAAAGATAAGCCAAAGCCGAAAGACAAGGGCGGCTTGCCGTTGATTTTCTCCCATTTGGGCAGGTGGCAGCGATTACCTGTTTCGACATGTCACCATTTTTCCTCGTACTGCCTATGCGAAACTCTGAAGCATACGCTTGGAGTATATAGGGGAAATGTAGTTCGTAGACCAAGATTTTACATCGGTTGGGGACATCTGTAAAATGCCTGAGAGAATTTTTGTGGTAAGGGAAATTGCACCGTTTCCCCTCCCCATTCGCACAAAACTTTTCCTTCGTTTTTCCGTTTCAGACGCCCCGCTGATGTTTGTGGTCACCTTGCATCGTCACATAGTGCATTTTTCTTCATTTTTTTTCGAACTGTGCGGCCGCGTTGAAATCCTTGATTTTAAGGATTTTACAAACGAAAGTTGGTGCTGCGTAGAAGAAAAATGACAAAATCGTACGAAAAAAAGTCCTTGAACATTTGGTGGGAATGCAGGAAACCCCTACCTTTGCACTCGCAAAACAGGAAGTGAGTTTCCTGGTTCATCCAAGGTGCGTTAGTTCAGTTGGTTAGAATACATGCCTGTCACGCATGGGGTCACGGGTTCGAGTCCCGTACGCACCGCCAACTTTCAGAAAGGTTTCGAACAAATCGTTCGAAACCTTTCTTCGTTTTATATCTTATATTCTCGGTGCGCGGAACAGGAGAGTAGTTGTTCGGAACTTTTACGATTGGCTAGCCTAAGCCCAATTTATTTCAGCAAACGAGCAGCCTGATGTTGCGTTGTCCCTTCGGTCGTGTGAAATCTGTTTCTTTTTTCTTGCGTAATCCCCATGGTGCGCCGCATGGTAGAGATGCGCAAGTAGAATTGTGCGTTGCATCTCGACAAATTATTCAGAACACAGGAGCGAAAAGTAACGTATTCAATCATTCGATACTCAGATGCGGTTAATAAATACGTTTTGCATTTTTAGATGGCATTCCCTTTCGTCAGAGAAGCGTGTCGGATGGTTGCGTATATTATTTTCGGAGTAGTTTTTTATATTCCTACGCAGGCGATGCTTTTTGCTCGGTGAAGCAAAAAGATATCAACTGATCATCGCGCCTATCACGACCGGTTGCATCAATTTGAAGAAGCCCTCGCTGCAGAGTCTCGCTTGTTGGGTCAGCCGCGTGGCAGTGAATACAGTATTCAACTTCATGAGGCAGACGAAACCCGTTGTTGCTTGTATCAGAGTTTTAAGCACTTTGTAATGGGCTATGCCAGTTTGCCAGCCTTAGATGAATACCAACCCGCTACGCAAATAAAGAATCTCATTCAGCAATGTAAACTTAATCTTAAGGCTACGTTTCGTCAGAAATCCGGTGTGTTTACCGCGCTACTGCACGCATTGCAAAGCGAGGAAAATCTTAGAGCAATTGAATCGTTGGGCTTGACCAAAATACTGAATCAGATGGTTGAGCAAAATCGGCGAGTGGGTGAGTTGTACGTGGCTCGTAGTCAGGATATGGGCGCTCGTGTTCCAGCCGCTTTGAGCAAGGCGCGTGCGCGTACTGATTGTGCTTGTGTCCGCATGCTGCAATTTGTGCAGTCTATGTGCGTCTTTTTGGAAGATTCAAAGTTGGCAGAAATCATTGCGGTTTGCAACGTCGAAATACGTGAAGCGGTAACCGAGAGCCGGAGTCGAAAGAAAGCCCCGAAGGTCGTAGAGAACCACAAAGCACAGCCATGCCGGGCGCAGCAACAGGGTGAGGCCGCTGTTTCGCTCGTGAGGGAAGTGCAGCGTAGGGTAGGGGAGGAGTCTTCTTCGGTTGCCATTCATACCGCTTCAAGTGAAACAGGGTTAGCTCTACCAAAGAGTGCCTTGAACTTACCGGTATTGTTCCTCTCTGACAAAGCACTGACTTTGATGCGTACGCAAGGTGCATTGTCTTTCACTGTGAATGAACCTGCCTCGCAGACCGCAATGAGTAAAGGGGATAAACAGCGATCGGTGCGTTTTACGCCTGATGTTACCTGATAGGTTGCAGATGCTTGATGGTTATACAGTGTTGTTCTCAAGCATCAATCTGTGTGGGTAGATTGTTTTCCTTGTGTGCTCCTTGAGTGCTTTCCTTTTATCGTTTGTCCGTGTACCTTTGTTCCAGTGCAACTACTGGCACGCGGATTTTCGCATCCATTCGCTGGTAGTCTGTATGTATTTTCGGCTGCAGAGGCTAGAGAACATCTTTTACTTGCTTGCGCAGAAGTGTAGAAGACTAGCACAACGGGAGCGTGGCGCATGGTCAAGGGGGGGTAAACGCGCTGTCATCGGTGATTAACGTGGAAAAATGAACACACTTTTGAGCTTCCTTCTCTATATAGAGATGTGTAAACCCCTCTGCACTTTACTTTTCTGCGCTTGATTGAAAAAATATGGGGATTTATTTGGTGCGAAAGAAATAATGCCTACCTTTGCACCCGTTTCGAGGAAACATCTGCTAAACTTCTTAGCGGTAAGGCTTTGAAATACGGGCAAATACCAGAGTGGCCAAATGGGGCAGACTGTAAATCTGCTGGCTTACGCCTTCGGTGGTTCGAATCCATCTTTGCCCACACCTTAAATTAAGGGAATTGCGGAAGTAGCTCAGTTGATAGAGCACTAGCCTTCCAAGCTGGGGGTCGCGGGTTTGAGCCCCGTTTTCCGCTCAATTTATTAACTTGCTGTAATAGCTCAGTGGTAGAGCACTTCCTTGGTAAGGAAGAGGTCCTGAGTTCAACTCTCAGTTACAGCTCTATCGTTCTAGATGCTTAGGATGGTAGAGGAACAGATTATTCATTTATATAAATAAAAAGAAAAGCTATGGCTAAAGAAGAATTCGTGCGTACCAAACCGCATGTTAACATTGGTACAATTGGTCATGTTGACCATGGTAAGACTACTCTGACCGCTGCTATCTCTAAGGTATTGAACGAGAAGCTCGGTACAACTGAGGCAGTTAAGTCATTCGATCAGATTGATAATGCTCCTGAGGAGAAAGAGCGTGGTATTACTATCAACTCTGCTCACATCGAGTATGAGACAGCAAAGCGTCACTATGCACACGTTGACTGTCCTGGACATGCTGACTATGTAAAGAACATGGTTACTGGTGCTGCTCAGATGGATGGTGCAATCTTGGTTTGTGCTGCTACTGATGGTCCTATGCCACAGACACGTGAGCACGTACTTCTTGCACGTCAGGTAAACGTACCTCGCTTGGTTGTTTTCTTGAACAAGTGTGATATGGTTGATGATGAGGAGATGCTTGAGCTCGTTGAGATGGAGCTTCGCGAGATCCTCGAGCAGTATGGTTACGAGGAGGATACTCCAATTGTACGTGGTTCTGCTCTCGGTGCTTTGAACGGTGTTGAGAAGTGGGTTAAGTCTGTTGAGGCTTTGATGGATACAGTTGATGAGTGGATTCAGGAGCCAGAGCGCGAGATTGATAAGCCATTCTTGATGCCTATCGAGGATGTATTCTCAATTACAGGTCGTGGTACTGTTGCTACAGGTCGTATTGAGACAGGTCGTTGTAAGGTAGGTGACGAAGTTCAGTTGCTCGGTCTTGGTGAGGACAAGAAGTCAGTTATTACTGGTGTTGAGATGTTCCGTAAGATCCTTGCAGAGGGTGAAGCTGGTGATAACGTAGGTTTGCTTCTCCGTGGTATCGATAAGGCTGAGGTTAAGCGTGGTATGGTAGTTGTACACCCAGGTGCTATTACCCCTCACGATCACTTCAAGGCTTCTATCTATGTATTGAAGAAGGAAGAGGGTGGCCGTCACACTCCATTCGGTAACAAGTATCGTCCTCAGTTCTATCTCCGTACTATGGACTGTACAGGTGAAATCAAGCTTCCTGAGGGAGTTGAGATGGTAATGCCTGGAGATAACGTAGAGATTGAGGTAGAGTTGATCTATAAGGTTGCTTTGAACGAGGGTCTTCGTTTCGCTATCCGTGAGGGTGGTCGTACAGTAGGTTCTGGTCAGATTACAACAATTCTCGACGATATCAAGTAATTTAGATTTATCTAATTTGCTATATATATCAGACTCCCCTCCTAAGGGAGTGGGAGTCTTTCTACGGGTTTAGCTCAGTTGGTAGAGCACTGGTCTCCAAAACCAGGTGTCGAGGGTTCGAGCCCTTCAACCCGTGCTAAATAGAAGATAATATGAATAAAATAGTAAATTATTGCAAGGCATGTTACGATGAACTTGCGCATAAGACTACTTGGCCATCACGTGCCGAACTTACTCATAGTGCAATGGTTGTATTATCTGCTTCCCTAGTCATTGCACTTGTTGTGTTCGCGATGGATTCTATTTTCAAAGCCTTTATGGGTGTAGTTTATCCAGGTTAATTTTTTAAGGAAATGGCAGACGCAGGAAATAAATGGTATGTGCTTAAAGCCGTTAGTGGTAAAGAAGCTAAGGTGAAAGAATACATCGAAGCTGAAATGAAGCACAATGATTTACTAGCAGCAAATGTTTCTCAGGTGTTGATTCCAGTTGAGAAGCATGCAACTGTGCGTAATGGAAAGAGAGTCGTTAAAGAAAAGGTCTCTCTTCCAGGTTATGTTTTTGTGGAGGCCAAACTGAAGGGTGATGTAGCGCATACGTTGCGTTTCCTCCCTAATGTTTTGGGTTTCCTTGGAGGTTTGGATGAACCAACGCCAGTTCCACAGCGCGATATCAATCGTATGCTGGGTTCTGCAGAGGAGACTGAGTTTGAGGAGAATCTTGATTGTCCTTACTTGGTTAATGATACCGTTAAGGTTATGGAAGGTCCATTCAGTGGTTTCAGCGGAATCGTTGAAGAGGTTAATGCTGAAAAGCATAAGCTGAAAGTTACGGTTAAGATTTTCGGACGTAAAACTCCGTTGGAATTAGGTTTTATGCAAGTAGAAAAGGAATAGGATTCTGTTACGAGATTGTTATTCCTTATAAGTTTCAATTTTAAATATTAACAAAGAAATGGCTAAAGAAGTTGCTGGATTAATCAAATTACAGATTAAAGGTGGCGCTGCGAATCCTTCACCTCCAGTAGGACCTGCATTGGGTTCTAAGGGTATTAATATTATGGGATTCTGCAAGGAATTCAACGCCCGTACCCAGGACAAAGCAGGTAAAGTGTTGCCAGTAGTTATTACTTATTATACTGACAAGTCTTTTGATTTTATTATCAAGACTCCACCTGCTGCAGTTCAATTGAAAGAGGCTGCCAAAATCAAGTCAGGTTCTGCTCAGCCTAATCGTCAGAAGGTTGCTTCTCTTACTTGGGATCAGGTAAAGGTAATCGCTGAGGATAAGATGAAGGACTTGAACTGCTTTACTGTAGAATCAGCTATGAAGCTCATCGCTGGTACTGCAAGAAGTATGGGTATTACTGTAAAAGGGGACTTCCCTGGTAAATAATTTAAAACTTCAATTAGAAAAATGAGTAAACTGACAAAAAATCAAAAATCAGTAGCTGATAAGGTTGAAGCAGGGAAGGCATACACATTGAAGGAGGCTTCAGAGTTGGTAAAGGAAATTACCACTACCAAGTTTGATGCATCTCTTGATATTGATGTACGCTTAGGTGTTGATCCACGTAAGGCTAACCAGATGGTTCGTGGCGTTGTTTCATTGCCAAACGGAACAGGTAAGGTTACTCGTGTGCTCGCACTCTGTACTCCTGATCAGGAAGCTGCTGCTAAGGAAGCAGGCGCTGATTATGTAGGTCTTGACGAATACGTTGAGAAGATTAAGGGTGGTTGGACAGATATTGATGTCATCATCACAATGCCTTCTTGTATGGGTAAGATTGGTCCTTTGGGTCGTGTACTCGGTCCTCGTGGTTTGATGCCTAACCCTAAGAGTGGCACTGTAACTATGGATGTTGCTAAGGCAGTAAAGGAAGTTAAGCAAGGTAAGATTGACTTTAAGGTTGATAAGGCTGGTATTATCCATACTTCAATCGGTAAGGTTAGCATGACTCCTGAGCAGATCTATGGAAATGCTAAGGAATTCATCAACACAGTTATCAAGCTGAAGCCTGCTGCTGCTAAAGGTACATATATCAAGAGTATCTTTATTTCTAGCACTATGAGTAAGGGTATCAAGATTGATCCTAAATCAGTTGAATAACTCTAAAAGTTTTGTAAAATGAAGAAAGAAGTTAAAGATACTATTATCGCTGAACTTGGACAGAAGTTGCAGGAGTTTCCTCATTTCTATCTTGTAGATGTTACAGGATTGAATGCTGAGAAGACAAGCGCACTCCGTCGTAAGTGCTTCCAGAGCGAGATTAAGATGGTTGTTGTTAAGAATTCCTTGCTTCACAAGGCGTTCGAGGCTTCAGATATCGATTTCTCTGAGCTCTATGGCTGCTTGAAGGGTACTACTGCTGTAATGTTTGCCAATACAGCTAATGTACCAGCTAAGTTGTTGAAGGAATATGACAAGGAAGGTGTTCCAACACTGAAGGCTGCTTATGCAGAGGAAAGCTTCTACGTTGGCGCAGACAAACTTGCAGAACTTTCAGCTCTCAAGAGCAAGAACGAAGTTATCGCAGAGATTGTTGCTTTGCTCCAGTCACCTGCAAAGAACGTTGTTTCAGCTCTTCAATCAGGAAGCAACACTATTCATGGTGTGCTTAAGACATTGGGCGAGCGTCCTGAGTAATCAATCACAATGTTATCATTAATTATAGTATAAACAAAAATAAAATTTAGAATAAAATGGCAGATATCAAAGCTATTGCAGAAGAGTTAGTAAATCTTACTGTTAAGGAAGTTAATGAGTTGGCAACAGTCCTCAAGGACGAGTATGGTATTGAGCCTGCTGCTGCAGCTGTAGCTGTAGCTGCTGGTCCTGCTGCTGGTGGTGCAGCTGCAGCTGAGGAGAAGTCTACATTCGACGTAGTCCTCGCTGAGGTTGGTGGCGCTAAGCTCCAGGTTGTAAAGGCTGTTAAGGAGGCTTGTGGTCTCGGTTTGAAAGAGGCTAAGGATCTCGTAGACGGTGCTCCTTCTACAATCAAGGAAGGTGTAGCTAAGGACGAGGCTGAGAACCTTAAGAAGGCTATCGAAGAGGCCGGTGCTAAGGTAGAGCTCAAGTAATTAGAGTAATACATTTTTTATATAAATGGTTAGGATTCTCCAAGTAGGTGAGTCCTAACCTTTTTGTGTCTTTTATTATATTATTAATAAAACCCATTTAATAACTTCTAATGGCTACAAAAATTGTTGATAACAGAGTAAATTTTGCCAGCGTGCATAATCCGTATCCATATCCGGATTTCCTCGATGTGCAGTTAAAGTCTTTCAAGGACTTCTTACAGTTGGATACTCCGCCTGAGGAACGCAAGAATGACGGTTTGTATAAGGTGTTCTCTGAGAACTTCCCTATTACCGATACACGTAACAATTTCGTTCTTGAGTTCTTGGATTACTATATCGACCCTCCTCGCTATTCTATTGATGAGTGTTTGGAGCGTGGTCTTACATATAGTGTACCTTTGAAGGCTAAGATGAAACTGTATTGTACTGATCCTGATCATGAGGATTTCGGTACATTTATTCAGGATGTGTTCCTTGGTACTATCCCATATATGACCGATAATGGTACTTTCGTGATTAATGGTGCTGAGCGTGTTGTTGTTTCTCAGCTTCATCGCTCTCCTGGTGTGTTCTTTAGCCAGGGTGTTCATGCAAATGGTACCATGCTTTATTCTGCTCGTATCATTCCTTTCAAGGGAAGCTGGATTGAATTTGCAACTGACATTAACAATGTAATGTATGCATATATCGATCGTAAGAAGAAATTGCCTGTAACCACATTGTTGCGTGCTATTGGTTACGAACAGGATAAGGATATTCTTCAGATTTTTGATCTCGCCGAGGAGGTTAAGGTTAACAAGAAGAATATGAAGGCTGCTATTGGTCGTAAGCTTGCTGCTCGTGTTTTGAAGAGTTGGAATGAGGACTTCGTTGATGAGGATACTGGTGAAGTAGTATCTATCGAGCGTAATGAAGTAATCATGGAGCGTGAGACTGAACTTACTGCTGATAATATTGAGGAGATTGTTGAGAGTGGAGCGCAGACTGTTCTGCTTCATAAGGATGAGGAAGCTGCCAACAAGTTTACTATTATCTTCAATACTTTGGCAAAGGATCCAAGTAACTCTGAGAAGGAAGCTGTTAACTATATCTATCGTCAGTTGCGTAATGCTGATCCTGCAGATGACGCAAGTGCACGTGAGGTTTTCCAAAACCTGTTCTTCTCGGATAAGCGTTATGATCTGGGTGAGGTAGGTCGTTATCGTATCAATAAGAAATTGAATCTTGATACTGACATTGATGTTCGTGTCTTGACTAAGGAAGATATTATTGAGATCATTAAATATCTTATTCAGCTGATCAACTCTAGTGCAACAGTTGACGATATCGACCACTTGTCTAATCGTCGTGTTCGTACTGTAGGTGAGCAGTTGGCTAACCAGTTCTCTATTGGTTTGGCACGTATGACCCGTACTATCCGTGAACGTATGAATGTTCGCGACAATGAGGTGTTTACTCCAACTGATTTGATTAATGCTAAGACAATTTCTAGTGTTATCAATTCTTTCTTTGGAACTAATCCATTGTCACAGTTCATGGACCAGACTAACCCTCTGGCTGAGGTAACTCATAAGCGTCGTCTTTCTGCCTTAGGTCCTGGTGGTTTGTCTCGTGAGCGTGCCGGTTTCGAGGTTCGTGACGTACATTATACACACTATGGTCGTCTTTGTCCTATTGAGAGTCCTGAAGGTCCAAACATCGGTTTGATTTCTTCTCTCTGTATGTATGCAAAGATTAATGATCTTGGTTTTATTGTTACTCCTTACCGTAAGGTGAATGATAGCAAGGTCGATATGGCTAATGAGGATGTTGTATACTTGACAGCTGAGGATGAAGAGTCTAAGATTATCGGTCAGGGTAATGCGCCTTTGACTGTTGATGGTTCTTTCATTCGTGATGTAGTAAAGTGTCGTCAGGATGCTGATTATCCTGTTGTAGGTCCGGATCAAGTTGATTATGTTGACGTCTCTCCACAGCAGATTGCTTCTGTATCCGCAGGTTTGATTCCATTCTTGGAGCATGATGATGGTCACCGTGCGTTGATGGGATGTAACATGATGCGTCAGGCTGTACCATTGCTTCATAATGATGCACCAATAGTTGGTACTGGTCTTGAGAAGCAAGTTTGTGAGGATTCACGTACTATGGTTACTGCAGAAGGTGAGGGCGTTATCGAATATGTTGATGCTACAACTATCCGTATCCTTTACGATCGCACAGAAGACGATGAGTTTGTAAGCTTCGAACCAGCTTTGAAGGAGTATCGTATTCCTAAGTTCCGTCGTACCAACCAGAATATGACCATCGACTTGCGTCCTATCTGTAATAAGGGACAGCGTGTAAAGAAGGGTGATATCCTGACTGAGGGTTATGCGACAGAAAACGGTGAGTTGGCTTTGGGCCGTAATTTGCTTGTAGCTTATATTCCTTGGAAGGGTTACAACTATGAGGATGCTGTTGTTATTTCTGAACGTATGGTTCGTGATGACGTATTGACATCTGTACATGTTGACGAATACTCTCTTGATGTCCGTGAAACTAAGCGTGGTGTAGAGGAATTCACATCTGATATCCCTAATGTCAGCGAGGAAGCTACAAAGGATCTTGATGATAATGGTATCGTGCGTGTTGGTGCAAGAATTGAACCAGGTGATATCATGATTGGTAAGATTTCGCCTAAGGGTGAAAGTGATCCTTCACCAGAAGAGAAGTTGCTTCGCGCTATCTTTGGTGATAAGGCTGGTGATGTGAAGGATTCTTCATTGAAGGCAAATCCATCATTGAGCGGTGTTGTTATTGACAAGAAGTTGTTCTCTCGTGCAATCAAGACCCGTGAGTCAAAGAAGCAGGATAAGATTATTCTTGCTAAGATTGATGAGGAGTATGAGGCAAAGGGTGATGACTTGAAGGATATCCTCGTAGACAAGTTACTTACGCTTACAGAAGGTATGACTTCTGAGGGTGTTAAGGATTATACAGGTGCTGAGATTATCACCAAGGGCAGTACCTTTACTGCTACAGCCTTGAAGAATTTGGAGTATGATGGTGTTCAGTCTAATAAGTGGACTAAGGATGAGCATACCAATGGCTTGATTCAGAGACTTATTATGAACTATATCCGCAAGTATAAGCAACTTGATGCTGAATTAAAGCGTCGTAAGTTTGCTATCACTATTGGTGATGAACTTCCATCAGGTATTCTTCAGATGGCTAAGGTATATATTGCTAAGAAGCGTAAGATCCAGGTTGGTGATAAACTTGCCGGTCGTCATGGTAATAAGGGTATTGTGTCTAAGGTAGTTCGTTTGGAGGATATGCCATTTATGGCTGACGGTCGTCCTGTTGATATGGTATTGAATCCATTGGGTGTGCCTTCACGTATGAACCTTGGTCAGATATTCGAGTGTATCTTGGGTGCTGCAGGTAAAAAGTTGGGTGTAAAGTTTGCTACTCCTATCTTTGATGGTGCTAAATTGGATGATCTCTCTGAATGGACAGATAAGGCAGGCTTGCCACGTTTCTGCTCTACTTACCTTTATGATGGTGAGACAGGAGAGCAGTTTGACCAGCCAGCTACTGTTGGTATGACTTACTTCTTGAAGTTGGGTCATATGGTTGAGGATAAGATGCACGCTCGTTCTATCGGTCCATACTCTTTGATTACACAACAGCCACTTGGTGGTAAAGCACAGTTTGGTGGTCAGCGATTCGGAGAGATGGAGGTCTGGGCTATCGAGGCATTCGGTGCAAGCCACGTTTTGCAGGAGATCCTGACTGTTAAGTCAGATGATGTTGTAGGACGTAGCAAGGCATACGAAGCAATCGTAAAGGGCGATCCAATGCCAACTCCTGGTATTCCTGAGTCACTTAACGTATTGCTCCATGAGCTTCGTGGCCTTGGTTTGAGCATCAAACTTGATTAATTTTGAGAACCCCTAATTTATATATAGAAACATGGCTTTCAAAAAAGATACAAAGGTAAAGAATAATTTTACGAAGATTACCATCGGTCTCGCTTCGCCAGAGGAGATCTTGGAAAATTCGTATGGTGAGGTTACTAAACCGGAAACCATTAATTATCGTACATATAAGCCGGAGCGTGATGGCTTGTTCTGCGAGCGTATTTTTGGTCCTACTAAGGACTATGAATGCGCCTGCGGCAAGTACAAGCGTATCCGTTATAAGGGAATCGTCTGCGACCGATGCGGTGTAGAGGTTACAGAGAAGAAAGTTCGTCGTGAACGCTCTGGTCACATTGAGCTTGTCGTACCTGTTGCTCATATTTGGTATTTCCGTTCTCTTCCAAATAAGATTGGTTACCTTTTAGGTATGCCGACCAAGAAACTTGATGCTGTCATTTACTACGAGAAGTATGTAGTTATCCAGCCTGGTATTCTTGAGGGAAAGACTGATGCTGATGGTCTTGAATTGAACGGTTCTCACAAACTTGATCTCTTGTCAGAAGATGAATATATGGCTCTTCTTGACCAGTATGATCCTAATGGTGACAATGAACTTTTGGACGATACGGACCCTAATAAGTTTATCGCAAAAATGGGTGCTGAAGCAATTTATCAGTTGCTCCAGAATGTAGACCTTGACTCTTTGTCATACGAACTCCGCGATCGCGCAAATAACGATTCAAGTCAGCAGCGTAAAACTGAGGCTCTGAAGCGTCTGCAAGTTGTAGAAGGTTTCCGTGCTAGTAAAGGTATTAATAAGCCAGAATGGATGATCATGAAGATTATTCCTGTTACTCCACCTGAGCTTCGTCCGTTGGTACCATTGGATGGTGGTCGTTTTGCAACATCAGACTTGAATGACCTCTATCGTCGTGTGATTATCCGTAACAACCGTTTGAAGAGATTGGTTGAGATCAAGGCTCCTGAGGTTATTCTCCGTAACGAGAAGCGTATGTTGCAGGAGGCTGTTGACAGCTTGTTCGACAACTCACGCAAGAGTTCTGCTGTTAAGAGTGAGAGCAATCGTCCTTTGAAGTCACTCTCTGACTCTTTAAAGGGTAAGCAGGGTCGTTTCCGTCAGAACTTGCTGGGTAAGCGTGTTGACTATTCTGCCCGTTCTGTAATCGTTGTAGGTCCAGAGTTGAAGATGGGTGAGTGTGGTCTTCCAAAACTGATGGCTGCAGAGCTTTACAAACCATTTATCATCCGTAAGTTGATAGAGCGTGGTATCGTAAAGACTGTAAAAAGTGCCAAGAAGATTGTTGATCGTCGCGAGCCAGTTATCTGGGATATTCTTGAGAATGTAATGAAGGGTCATCCGGTTATGTTGAACCGTGCCCCTACGCTTCACCGACTCGGTATCCAGGCATTCCAGCCTAAGATGATTGAGGGTAAGGCTATTCAGTTGCATCCATTGGCATGTACAGCGTTCAACGCCGACTTCGATGGTGACCAGATGGCTGTTCACCTTCCATTGAGCAATGAGGCTGTTTTGGAGGCTCAAATCCTGATGCTCCAGAGTCATAACATTCTCAACCCAGCTAATGGTGCGCCTATCACCGTTCCTTCTCAGGATATGGTGCTTGGTCTTTACTATATTACTAAGATTCGTCCAGGTGCAAAGGGTGAGGGCTTGACATTCTATGGTCCTGAAGAGGCATTGATTGCTCGTAACGAGGGCCGATGTGATCTTCATGCTTTGATTAAGGTTGTAGTTGACGACTTGGTTGATGGTACAATCCAGAAACGAATGGTAGAAACTTCTGTTGGACGTGTCATCGTTAATGGTATCATTCCTGATGAAGTTGGCTTCTTCAATGATGTGATTTCCAAGAAAACCCTCCGTGGTTTGATTTCTAATGTTATCAAGGCTGTTGGTATGGCTAAGGCTTGTGAATTCCTTGATGGAATCAAGAACTTAGGTTATCGTATGGCTTATGTCGCAGGATTGTCATTCAACCTTGGTGATATTATTATTCCACCAGAGAAGGAAGCTATTGTTGAGCGCGGTCGCAAGGAGGTTGAGGAAATTACCAATAACTATAATATGGGTTTCATCACCAACAAGGAACGATACAACCAGGTTATTGATGCGTGGACTCACGTAAATACAGATTTGGGTAATATCTTGATGAAGGAGATGACCGAAGCTGACCAGGGATTCAACGCCGTATACATGATGCTTGATTCCGGAGCCCGTGGTTCTAAGGATCAGATTAAGCAGTTGTCTGGTATGCGTGGTTTGATGGCTAAACCTCAGAAGGCTGGTGCAGAGGGCGCGCAGATCATCGAGAACCCTATCCTTTCTAACTTTAAGGAGGGTATGTCTGTATTGGAGTACTTTATCGCTTCTCACGGTGCCCGTAAGGGTCTTGCTGATACCGCTATGAAGACTGCCGATGCTGGTTATTTGACTCGTCGTCTTGTAGACGTTTCTCACGATGTTATTATCACCGAAGAGGATTGTGGTACATTGCGTGGCTTGGTTTGTACAGCTTTAAAGAATGGTGATGAGATTATTTCATCTCTTTATGAGCGTATTTTGGGTCGTGTTTCTGTGCATGATGTTATTCATCCAACTACTGGTGAACTGATTGTCAAATCTGGTGAAGAAATCACCGAGGCTAAGGCAAAGGCTATTGATGAATCTCCTATCGAGAGTGTTGAAATTCGTTCGGTTCTCACCTGTGAGAGCAAAAAGGGTGTCTGCATGAAGTGCTATGGCCGTAACTTGGCAACGGCCCGTATGGTACAGTTGGGTGAAGCCGTTGGTGTCATCGCTGCTCAAGCTATTGGTGAGCCTGGTACACAGTTGACTCTCCGTACATTCCACGCCGGTGGTATTGCATCTAATGCTGCTGCCAATGCTAAGATTGCTGCGAAGAATAAGTCTCGTATCGAGTTTGATGAGTTGAGTACAGTACCATTCGTAGAGGAAGATGAGGAAGGAAACGATATCAAATGCGAAAAGGTAGTAAGCCACTTGGCTGAAATTCGTTTCGTGGATCCTAATACAAACATCATTCTTGCAACTTTGAATGTTCCTTACGGTTCTTCATTGTATCACAAGGAGGGTGAAATCGTAGAGAAGGATACCGTTATCGCCCGTTGGGATCCATTCAACGCCGTTATCGTCAGCCAGTATGCCGGTACATTGAAGTTCAATGACGTTCAGAAGGATCAGACTTATCGTGCTGAGGTCGATGAGACTACAGGTTTGGAGGAGAAAATTATCACCGATTCCAAGAATAAGGCAATGGTTCCATCTTGTGATGTTATCGATGCTAATGGTGAAATCCTTGGTACATACAACTTCCCTGTAGGTGGTCACTTGGCTGTTGAGGATGGACAGACAATTAATACCGGTGAGGTTTTGGTTAAGATTCCTCGTGCTGTAGGTGGTGCAGGTGATATCACTGGTGGTCTCCCTCGTGTAACTGAGCTTCTTGAGGCTCGCAACCCTTCCAACCCTGCTGTTGTATCTGAAATCGATGGTGAGGTAACTATGGGTAAGGTAAAGCGTGGTAACCGTGAGATCATCGTAACATCTAAGACTGGCGATCAGAAGAAGTATCTTGTATCTCTTTCTAAGCAGATCTTGGTACAGGAACATGATGCTGTACGTGCTGGCACCCCTCTTTCTGATGGTAGTGTAACTCCTGGCGATATTCTCGCCATCATGGGGCCTACCGCTGTTCAGGAGTATATTGTTAACCAGATCCAGGACGTTTACCGTCTTCAGGGTGTGGCTATTAATGATAAGCATTTTGAGGTTGTGGTACGTCAGATGATGCGTAAGGTTCGTATTGACGATCCAGGTGATACTACCTTCTTGGAGCAAGAGTTGGTTGATAAACTTGACTTTGCAGAAGAGAATGATCGTATCTGGGGTAAGAAAGTTGTTACTGACGGTGGTGATAGTGAAAGTCTCAAACCAGGTCAGATCATAACGGCTCGTAGATTGCGTGATGAGAATTCTGCATTGAAGCGTCGCGACTTGAAACTTGTACAGGTTCGTGATGCCGTATCTGCAACTTCTACACAGATCCTCCAGGGTATTACTCGTGCAGCTCTTGGTACTAAGAGCTTTATGAGTGCTGCATCATTCCAGGAAACTACTAAGGTTTTGAATGAGGCTGCTATCCGTGGTAAGGTTGATTACCTTGAGGGTATGAAGGAGAATGTAATCTGTGGTCACTTGATTCCTGCAGGTACTGGCCTTCGTCAGTGGGATAAGCTCATCGTAGGCTCTAAAGAAGAATATGAGCGTATGCAGGCTAATAAGAAAAATGTGCTCGACTATGCTGATTCTCCAATAGGAGAATAATCGTAGAATAGAGTACTATATATAAATAGGTATAATGAGGGTGCGTCATAAGTCTATGGCGCACCCTTTTGTTATCTGCAACTGATGAAAAAAAGCAAAGAATCAGGATTCCATCTTCTGTTGTCTTATGATGTTTTTTAAAAATAAGTGGCAGATTATTCGTTTTTTTCAGATATTATGTGTAAATTTGCACTAACATTTAAAGTTTAATCCTATTAACTTAGTAAAATTATGGAAGAAAATAAGAATAATCAACAGCAGCAGAATCAGTTCCAGATGGGCATCAGCCCTGAAGTTGCAGAGGGTACATACTCTAACTTGGCACTGATTACACATTCTAGTTCAGACTTCATCTTGGATTTCGCATGTGCACTTCCTGGCATGCCTGCACCTCAGATCAAGAGTCGTGTTATCATGGCACCTGAGCATGCTAAGCGATTGCTCCAGGCATTGCAGAGTAATATTTATAACTACGAGCAGTCCTTCGGTAAAATTGAGTTGCCTGATGAGCAAGAACGTACAATCGCTCCATTCGGCACACCAAAAGGTGAGGCATAATGTACTACAGCATACATACTAAGACTAAATTCTCTGCTAAATTCCGCTTTTTCTTTATAATATTCGTTTTTAATAGTTATATAAAGTTAAAACCAACCCTCCTTTTTTAAAAGTCTCCTTAATATTTAGGTAGTTTGCCGAAAAAATCGTACCTTTGCACCCCGAAAAGGCTCTATAAAGTAGTGGCTTACATCGAAATAAGACAATAAATAAAAATAAATATATAAATTAAAAAGTAAAATTATGCCTACTATTTCACAGTTAGTAAGAAAAGGCAGACGAGTTCTTGTAGACAAGAGCAAGTCACCAGCTTTGGATTCTTGTCCTCAGCGTCGTGGTGTTTGTGTTCGTGTTTATACAACAACTCCTAAGAAGCCTAATTCAGCAATGCGTAAAGTTGCACGTGTACGTTTGACAAACTCAAAGGAAGTAAACTCTTATATTCCAGGAGAGGGTCACAACTTGCAGGAGCACTCAATTGTTTTGGTTCGCGGTGGTCGTGTAAAGGACCTTCCTGGTGTACGTTATCACATTGTCCGTGGTACACTTGATACTGCAGGTGTTGCGAATCGTACACAGCGTCGTTCTAAGTACGGAGCTAAGCGTCCTAAGGCAAAGAAGTAATATAGCTTCTTAAATTTTAGACAAAACCGCAGACTCACGGTCGGAGAAGGTCGGGAGTTGGGGGTAAAATATTTAATATAAGTTTTGCTGGAGAAGTAATCAGGTTGAGTAAATGCTCGGGTGCGAGCGTTGAAGAACATTATACAGCCCCATGCAGAATTGAAAAAAGTTTTATTTAAAATGAGAAAAGCAAAACCAAAGAAGAGAGTGATCCTTCCAGATCCTGTCTTCAATGACCAGAAGGTCTCAAAGTTCGTAAATCATTTGATGTATGATGGAAAGAAGAATACATCTTATGAGATTTTCTACAATGCACTTGACATTGTAAAGGCTAAGATGTCTAACGAGGAAAAGTCTGCTCTTGAAATCTGGAAGCAGGCACTTGATAATATTACTCCTCAGGTAGAGGTTAAGAGCCGTCGTATCGGTGGTGCAACCTTCCAGGTTCCTACAGAGATTCGTCCTGATCGTAAGGAGAGTATTTCTATGAAGAATCTTATTCTTTTTGCACGTAAGCGCGGTGGTAAGACTATGGCTGATAAGCTTGCTGCAGAGATTATGGATGCTTTTAATAATCAGGGTGGTGCTTTTAAGCGTAAGGAGGATATGCATCGTATGGCTGAGGCTAACCGTGCGTTCGCTCACTTTAGATTCTAATTTAATATATAATATAGTTAAAAGAAAATGGCAAATCGCGATTTACATTTGACTCGTAACATCGGTATCATGGCGCATATCGATGCTGGTAAGACTACAACTTCTGAGCGTATTTTGTTCTATACAGGTAAGACTCATAAGATTGGTGAGGTACACGATGGTGCTGCTACAATGGACTGGATGGCCCAGGAGCAGGAACGTGGTATTACTATCACTTCTGCGGCTACAACTTGCAACTGGAACTATCTCGGTAAGTCTTATAAGATCAACTTGATCGATACTCCGGGACACGTAGACTTCACTGCTGAGGTTGAGCGTTCTCTCCGTGTACTTGATGGTGCTGTTGCTACATATTCTGCAGCTGATGGTGTTCAGCCACAGTCTGAGACAGTATGGCGTCAGGCTGATAAGTATAATGTACCTCGTATCGGTTATGTAAACAAGATGGACCGTTCTGGTGCTAACTTCTTCGAGACAGTTCAGCAGATGAAGGATATCTTGGGTGCTAATCCAATTGCTATTCAGATTCCTATTGGTGCAGAGGAGAACTTCAAAGGTGTAGTTGACCTCATCAAGATGAAGGCTATCCTTTGGCACGATGAAACTATGGGTGCTGAGTATGATGTAGAGGATATCCCTGCAGACTTGGCTGACGAGGCTGCTGAGTGGCGTGATAAGCTCCTTGAGGGTGCTGCAAACTTCGATGATGAGGTTATGGAACTTTATCTCGATGGTAAGGATATTCCAGAAGAAAAGCTTCTTGCTGCAATCCGTAAGGGTTGCTGTGCTATGGAGTGCTGCCCAATGTTGCTCGGTTCTTCATACAAGAACAAGGGTGTTCAGCCATTGCTCGACTATGTATGTGCATTCTTGCCTTCACCAATGGATACTCCAAATATCATCGGTACTAACCCTGATACAGAGGAGGAAGAGGATCGCAAACCATCTGAGGATGAACCAACATCTGCTCTCGCATTTAAGATTGCTACTGACCCATTCATGGGCCGCTTGGTATTCTTCCGCGTTTACTCAGGTAAGGTCGTTGCAGGTTCTTATGTTTACAACCCACGTTCTGGCAAGCGCGAGCGTATCAGCCGTCTGTTCCAGATGAACTCTAAGCAGGAAATCCCAATGGAGTCTATCGATGCTGGTGATATCGGTGCAGGTGTAGGTTTCAAGGATATCCGTACAGGTGATACACTCTGTGACGAGGAACACCCAATCGTATTGGAGTCTATGACATTCCCTGATACTGTGATTTCTATCGCAGTAGAGCCAAAGAGCCAGGCAGACATCGCTAAGATGGATAATGGTCTCGCTAAGTTGGCTGAGGAGGATCCAACCTTCACAGTTCGTACAGACGAGCAGAGCGGTCAGACAATTATCTCTGGTATGGGTGAGCTCCACTTGGATATCATCATCGACCGTTTGAAGCGTGAGTTCAAGGTTGAGTGTAATCAGGGTAAGCCTCAGGTTAACTACAAGGAGGCTATCACTAAGACTGCTCAGAGCCGTGAAACTTATAAGAAGCAGTCTGGTGGTCGTGGTAAGTTCGCTTGTATCGATGTAACCATCGGTCCTAAGGACGAGGATTACAAGGAAGGCGACTTGCAGTTCATCAACGAGGTTAAGGGTGGTAACGTTCCTAAGGAATTCATCCCATCTGTACAGAAGGGCTTCGCTGATTGCTTGTCAAATGGTGTACTCGGTGGCTTCCCAATGACAGGTTTGAAGGTCACTTTGACCGATGGTAGCTTCCACCCAGTTGACTCTGACCAGTTGTCATTCGAGTTGGTAGCACATCAGGCATTCAAGGTACTTTGCCCTAAGGCTGGTCCAGTTTTGATGGAGCCTATCATGAAGGTAGAGGTTGTTACTCCAGAAGAGAACATGGGTGACGTAATCGGTGACTTGAACAAGCGCCGTGGTCTCGTTCAGGGTATGGAAGAAGGTCGTAGCGGTGCTCGCATCGTAAAGGCAATGGTTCCATTGGCTGAGATGTTCGGTTATGTAACAGCTTTGCGTACTATCACTTCTGGTCGTGCAACAAGTTCTATGGAGTACGATCATCATGCACCTCTTTCTTCAACAATTGCTAAGGCTGTGTTGGAGGAGGTTAAGGGTCACGCAGAACTTCTTTAATAACAAAGAATAACGGTAAGATGAGGCGCTGCTTAGCGAATGACTCTTAAGCAGCGTACCTCTTCTTCCATTAGACTAAATAATTCATATAATAATAACTTAATTTTAAAAATGAGTCAGAAAATCAGAATTAAGCTGAAGTCTTACGACCACCAGTTGGTTGACAAGTCAGCTGAGAAGATTGTGAAGGCTGTAAAGGCAACAGGCGCTATCGTTAGTGGTCCTATTCCATTGCCAACACACAAGCGTATTTTTACTGTAAACCGCAGTACTTTCGTTAACAAGAAGTCTCGCGAGCAGTTCCAGCTCTCAGATTTCAAGCGTCTCATTGACATCTACAGCTCAACAGCTAAGACAGTTGATGCCTTGATGAAGCTTGAATTGCCAAGTGGTGTAGAAGTAGAAATCAAAGTCTAATTATTTAAATTAAATTGAAATGCCAGGATTAATTGGAAAGAAAATCGGAATGACATCCGTTTTCAGTGCCGACGGTAAGAATATTCCGTGCACTGTTATCGAAGTAGGTCCTTGTGTTGTAACCCAGGTGAAAACTGTAGAAAAGGATGGTTACAAGGCTTATCAGTTAGGTTTCGAAGAGGCAAAGGAGAAGCGTACTTCTCAGCCTATGATGGGAATCTTCAAGAAGGCAGGCACAACACCTAAGAAGCACTTGGCCGAGTTCAAGTTTGATGAGGAGTACAACCTCGGTGACACAATTACAGTTGAAATCTTCAACGATTGCAAGTTCGTTGATGTAATTGGTACATCAAAGGGTAAAGGCTTCCAGGGCGTTGTTAAGCGTCACGGATTCGGTGGTGTAGGTCAGTCTACTCACGGTCAGGATGACCGCGCTCGTAAGCCGGGATCTATTGGTGCTTGTTCTTACCCTGCAAAGGTATTCAAGGGTATGCGCATGGGCGGCCAAATGGGAGGTGACAGAGTTACGACTCAGAACCTTCAGGTGTTAAAGGTAATTCCAGAGCAGAATCTTCTTATTGTTAAGGGTTCTTTCGCTGGATGCAAAGGTTCAACTGTTTTAATTGAGAAATAATGGAAGTTAGCGTATTAGATATCAAAGGTCAGGAGACCGGCCGCAAGGTAGCTCTTAATGATGCAGTCTTCGGCATTGAGCCTAACGATCACGTTCTCTATCTTGACGTAAAGCAGTATCTCGCTAACCAGCGTCAGGGTACAGCTAAGTCTAAGGAGAGAAGCGAGATGAGCGGTTCTACTCGTAAGCTTGGTCGTCAGAAGGGCGGCGGCGGTGCTCGCCGTGGTGATATTAACTCACCTGTACTCGTAGGTGGTGCTCGCGTTTTTGGTCCTAAACCACGTGATTACCGCTTCAAGCTCAACAAAAAAGTAAAGATTCTTGCTCGTAAGTCTGCTCTGTCTTATAAGGCACAGGAAAGCGCAATTGTAATGTTGGAAGACTTTACATTTGAGGCTCCAAAGACTAAAGAATTCTTAAGTATTATTAAGAATCTTAAAATTGAGGGCAAAAAAGTGCTCTTTGTTTTGCCAGAATCAAATAAAAATGTATATTTGTCTGCTCGTAACTTGCAGCGTGCTGAAGTTATCCTCGCATCAAACGTCAATTCGTATAAAGTTTTGAATGCTGATGTTGTAGTGATTACAGAAAAGTCGCTCGAGACTATCGACCAAATCTTAACAAAGTAAAAAGGAGATATTAGAATATGGCATTTATTATCAAACCATTGGTTACTGAGAAGATGACCAAGATTACAGACAAGCAGCCTAACCGCTATGGCTTCGTTGTTCGTCCTGAGGCTAATAAGCTCGAGATTAAGAAGGAAGTTGAGAGTCTGTATAATGTTACAGTAGTTGACGTGAACACTATTCGTTACGCTGGCAAGCGCTCTGCCCGTTATACAAAGGCTGGTCTTGTTAAGGGTCAGAAGAATGCGTTCAAGAAGGCAATCGTTACTCTTAAGGAGGGCGATACAATTGATTTTTACAGCAATATTTAAAATAAAAAATGGCAGTACGTAAATTAAAACCGGTTACTCCGGGTCAAAGACACAAAGTTATTGGCACGTTCGAGGATATTACTGCATCCGTGCCAGAGAAGTCTCTCGTTTACGGTAAACGTTCTACCGGCGGTCGAAACAACACCGGTAAGATGACCGTTCGCTACATTGGTGGTGGTCACAAGCAGAAGTATCGTTTAATCGACTTCAAACGTGAGAAAGATGGTGTTCCAGCAGTTGTTAAGACAATCGAGTACGATCCAAACCGTTCGGCTCGTATCGCATTGCTTTACTATGCTGATGGTGAAAAACGTTACATTATTGCTCCTAACGGACTTCAGGTAGGCGCTACTTTGATGTCAGGTGCAGATGCTGCTCCTGAGATAGGTAATTGTCTTCCTTTGGCAAACATCCCTGTAGGTACAGTGATCCACAACATCGAGTTGCGTCCTGGTCAGGGTGCTTTGTTGGTTCGTTCGGCTGGTAATTTTGCTCAGTTGACTTCTCGTGAGGGCAGTTATTGTGTAATTAAGCTCCCTTCTGGTGAAACACGCCAGATTTTGAGTGCTTGTAAAGCTACAGTTGGTAGTGTTGGTAACTCTGATCACGCTCTTGAACAGTCTGGTAAGGCTGGACGTTCTCGCTGGTTAGGCCGTCGTCCACACAACCGTGGTGTTGTTATGAACCCTGTTGATCACCCAATGGGTGGTGGTGAAGGTCGCCAGAGTGGTGGTCACCCACGTTCACGTAAGGGCTTGTACGCTAAGGGTCTTAAGACTCGCGCACCTAAGAAGCTTTCTAACAAGTATATTATCGAAAGAGCTAACAAAAAATAAAGAGTAAATTATGAGTCGTTCACTTAAAAAAGGTCCATACATCAACGTTTCTCTCGAGAAGAAGATTCTCGCTATGAACGAGAGTGGCAAGAAGAATGTTGTTAAGACATGGGCTAGAGCTTCAATGATATCTCCTGATTTCGTAGGACATACTGTTGCAGTTCATAACGGTAACAAATTTATCCCTGTTTATGTTACAGAGAATATGGTTGGCCACAAGCTTGGAGAGTTTGCTCCAACACGTCGCTTTGGCGGTCACTCTGGTAACAGAAAGTAAGCTAAGGGTTAAACCATTTAAAATTTAAGTAAATAATGGGAGCAAGAAAACATATTGCGGCTGAGAAATTGAAAGAAGCCCGTAAAAACTTGTACTTCGCAAAGTTGGTAGGCGTTCCTTCTTCTCCACGTAAGATGCGCTATGTAGTAGACATGATTCGTGGTATGGAGGTTAACCGTGCACTCGGAGTACTTCGCTTCTCTAAGAAGCAGGCATCAGCTGATGTAGAGAAATTACTTCGTTCAGCTATCGCTAACTGGGAAGCTAAGAATAATCGCAAGGCTGAAGACGGTGAGCTTTATATCAGTAAGGTCTTCGTTGACGAAGGCGTTACAATGAAACGTATGAGACCTGCACCACAGGGTCGTGGTTATAGAATTCGTAAGCGTTCTAACCATGTAACTCTTTTTGTTGATGCAAAAACTAATGACGAAAAATAATTAAGTAGAATGGGACAGAAAGTTAATCCGATTAGTAACCGACTTGGTGTTATCCGTGGTTGGGATTCAAATTGGTTCGGTGGTAAGAACTTCGGTGATAACCTCGTTGAGGATCAGAAAATCCGTAAGTATCTTAACGAGCGTCTTGCTAAAGCAAGCATTTCTCGTATTATTATCGAACGTACATTGAAACTTGTTACCATTACTATTTGTACAGCCCGTCCAGGTATTGTCATTGGTAAAGGTGGTCAGGATGTAGATAAGTTGAAGGAAGAGTTGAAGAAGCTTTATAAGAAAGATATTCAGATCAACATCTTCGAGGTTAAAAAGCCTGAACTTGATGCTACAATCGTTGGTAAGAATATTGCGACTCAGATTGAGCACATGATTGCTTATCGTCGCGCTATCAAGATGGCAGTTGCTAACACTATGCGTGCTGGCGCTGAGGGTATCAAGGTACAGATTACAGGTCGTCTGAATGGTGCTGAAATGGCACGTAAAGAAATGTACAAAGAGGGTCGTACTCCTCTTCATACATTCCGCGCAGACATCGACTACTGCCAGTGCGAGGCACTTACAAAGGTAGGTTTGCTTGGTATTAAGGTTTGGATTTGCCGTGGTGAGGTTTATGGTAAGGCTGATCTTACTCCAAACTTCTCACAGGACAATAAGAGCAACAACCGTGGTAACGGTCGCTCTAACAACCGTGGTGGTAATCGTAAAAGAAACAATAACCGTTAAATTTTAGAAAGCTATCATGTTACAGCCAAAAAGAGTTAAATATAGAAGACCTCAAGATGGTCGTGGCAACAAAGGCAACGCTCACAGAGGTACACAATTGGCTTTCGGTTCTTTTGGTATCAAAACTCTTGAATCAAAGTGGATCGATAGTCGTCAGATTGAGGCAGCTCGTGTAGCATTGAACCGCTATATGAACCGTCAAGGTCAGGTCTGGATTAGAATTTTCCCTGATAAGCCAATCACTCGCAAGCCTGCTGATGTCCGTATGGGTAAAGGTAAGGGTGATCCAGCAGGATGGGTTGCACCTGTTACACCAGGTAGAATTCTCTTCGAAGTTGAAGGAGTTAGTTTCGATATTGCAAAAGAAGGTCTTCGCCTTTGCGCTCAGAAACTTCCTGTTAAGACTAAGTTTATTGTTAGACGTGATTACGATAAAAACGCTTAATTATGAAGATTGCAGAAATTAAAAATATTGAGACCAAAGAATTGGTTGAGAAGTTGGAGGCAGCTGTTGATGCTTTGAACAAGAAGAAGATCAATCATAATGTAACTCCACTTGAGAATCCATCAGAGATTAAGGTTGCTCGTCGTGATATTGCACGTATGAAAACTGAACTTCGTCAGAGAGAACTTAACAAATAATAATGGTCCAGATGGAAACAAGAAATTTAAGAAAAGTAAGACAGGGTGTTGTTATTAGCAACAAGATGGATAAAACCATTGTTATTGCAGCTAAGTTCAAGGAGATGCACCCTATTTATGGTAAATTTGTCCAGAAGACAAAGAAGTACCATGCACATGACGAGAATAATGAGGCTAACGTAGGTGATACAGTTATGATCATGGAGACTCGTCCTCTGTCTAAGACAAAGAGATGGAGATTAGTACAAATTGTTGAAAAAGCTAAGTAATTATGATACAGACTGAATCAAGACTTACAGTATGTGATAACAGCGGTGCTCGTGAGGCTCTTTGCATTCGAGTTCTCGGTGGTACAGGCCGTCGTTACGCTAGCGTTGGTGACGTTATTGTTGTTGCAGTCAAGAACGTTATCCCATCAAGTGATTTGAAGAAGGGTGCAGTATCAAAGGCTTTGATTGTTCGCACAAAGAAGGAAATTCGTCGTGCAGATGGTTCTTACATCCGTTTCGATGACAACGCTTGTGTATTGCTTAACAATGCAGGTGAGCTTCGTGGTAGCCGTATCTTCGGTCCTGTTGCTCGTGAGCTTCGTGCAGTAAATATGAAAGTCGTTTCTTTAGCACCTGAGGTTCTTTAATATTTAAAAAGTAAGAAGTAATGAGTAAGTTACATATTAAGAAAGACGATACCGTTATCGTTATTGCCGGTGCAGATAAGGGCAAGACTGGTAAGGTGCTTAAGGTCCTCGTTGAGGAGAACCGTGCTATCGTAGAAGGTGTGCACATGGTTTCTAAGAGCACTAAGCCATCTGCTAAGAATCCTCAGGGAGGTATTGTTAAGCAGGAGGCTCCTATTCATATCTCAAATTTGAGTTTGATTGATCCTAAGAGTGGCAAGGCTACTCGTGTTGCTATCAAGCATGAGGGTAAAAACGTTGTTCGCATCGCTAAAAAGTCAGGGGAGGAAATCAAGTAATGGATACAGCACAGTTAAAGAAAGTATATAAGGAGACAATCGCTCCTGCTCTTCAGAAGCAGTTCAACTACTCTTCAGCTATGGAGATTCCAGTATTGAAGAAGATTGTCATCAATCAGGGTCTTGGTGATGCTACTCAGGACAAGAAAATTGTTGATGTAGCAATCAATGAGATTACTGCTATCACCGGTCAGAAGGCTGTTGCTACATATTCTAAAAAGGATATTGCAAACTTCAAGCTTCGTAAGAAGATGCCTATCGGTGTTATGGTAACATTGCGTCGTGAGCGTATGTACGAGTTCTTGGAGAAGCTCGTTCGTGTTTCTCTTCCTCGTATTCGCGACTTCAAGGGTATTGAGAGCAAGTTTGATGGTCGTGGTAACTATACATTAGGTATCACAGAGCAGATTATCTTCCCTGAGATTAATATCGATGAGATTGATCGTATTCAGGGTATGAATATTACCTTCGTAACAACAGCTAAGACTGATGAAGAAGGTTTTGCTCTTTTGAAGGCCTTTGGCCTTCCATTCAAGAACGCAAATAAAGATTAAGAGATATGGCAAAAGAATCAATGAAAGCTCGCGAGGTTAAGCGTGCAAAGCTTGTAGCTCGTTACGCTGAAAAGCGCGAAGCACTGAAAAAGATTATTGCAACTTCTAATGATCCAGCCGAAGCATACGAGGCAGCTCGTAAGCTTCAGGCTATCCCTAAGAATGCAAACCCAATCCGTCTTCACAATCGTTGCAAGATTACTGGTCGTCCAAAGGGTTATATCCGTCAGTTCGGTATTTCTCGTATCCAGTTCCGTGAGATGGCTTCTGCTGGTTTGATTCCAGGTGTAAAGAAGGCTAGCTGGTAATCCTTTCAAAGGTAAGAATATTTTTTTATTTAATATTGTCGGGGTAGTCCCGATTAATTAAACATTTATATTTTATGACAGATCCAATAGCAGATTATCTGACAAGACTCAGAAATGCAATCATGGCTCATCACCGTGTTGTAGAAGTTCCTGCGTCTAACTTGAAGAAAGAGATCACTAAGATCCTCTTCGAGAAAGGTTACATCCTCAATTACAAGTTTGTAGAGGATGGCCCTCAGGGCTCAATTAAGGTTGCCTTGAAGTACAACCCAACTACAAAGCAAAACGCTATCAAGTGTTTGAAGCGCGTGTCAACTCCAGGTTTGCGTAAGTATACCGGTTACAAGGACATGCCAAGAGTTATTAACGGATTAGGTATTGCAATCTTATCTACATCCAAAGGTGTAATGACAGACAAAGAAGCTTCTGATCTTAAGATCGGTGGTGAGGTTCTTTGCTATATTTATTAATTGGAGGCTTTTATATGTCTAGAATAGGAAAATTGCCAATTAGTATCCCTGCAGGTGTTACTGTAAATTATGATGAGGCTTCTCATGTTTGTACAGTAAAGGGCCCTAAGGGTGAACTTTCTCAGTGGATTGATCCATCTATCAAGTTTAATAATGCAGATGGTCAGATTAGCTTTGAAATCGATGAAAATAGTCCTGTAAATATTAAGCAGAAGCAGGCTTTCCACGGTTTGTATCGCTCTCTCGTTAACAACATGGTTGTTGGTGTAAGCGCTGGTTATACAAAGGTTTTGGAATTGGTAGGTGTTGGTTATCGTGTTTCTAACCAGGGTAATATCATTGAGTTTGCTTTGGGTTACACTCACCCTATTTTCATCCAGTTGCCTAAGGAGATTAAGGTTGAGACTAAGTCTGAAAGAAACCAGAACCCAATCTTGACATTGGAGTCTTGCGACAAGCAGTTGTTGGGACTCGTTTGTGCAAAAATTCGTTCTTTCCGCAAGCCTGAGCCTTATAAAGGTAAGGGTATTCTCTTTAAGGGTGAAGTTATTCGCAGAAAGTCTGGTAAGAGTGCTTCAGCTAAGTAATTTTAATTATTTACGATTATGACAACAAAGAAAGTAGAAAGACGAATTAAGATAAAGTTCCGCATTCGTAAGAGTGTGAACGGTACAGCTGAGCGTCCACGTCTTAGTGTATTCCGCTCTAACAAGCAGATTTACGCTCAGGTTATTAACGATTTGACAGGCACTACACTTGCATCAGCTTCTTCACTCGGTTTGGAGAAGATGCCTAAGCAGGAGCAGGCAACTAAGGTTGGCGAGCTCATTGCTGAGAAGGCTAAGGCTGCTGGCGTTGAGGCAGTAGTTTTCGACCGTAATGGTTACCTTTACCATGGTCGTGTAAAGCAGTTGGCTGAAGGTGCTCGTAATGGTGGTCTTAAATTTTAAACGATTATGGCAATGGATAAAGTAAAAGTAAATAACGAAGAAGTACTTAAGGATCGCTTGGTTGCTATCAACCGTGTAACTAAGGTTACAAAGGGTGGTCGTACTTTCACATTCGCTGCTATCGTCGTTGTAGGTGACGGTAATGGCGTAATCGGCTACGGTCTTGGTAAGGCAGGTGAGGTTACTGCTGCTATCGCAAAGGGTACTGAAGCTGCTAAGAAGAACTTGGTAAAGGTTCCTGTACTCAAGGGTACTGTTCCTCATGAGGTTGAAACTTCATTTGGTGGTGCTAAGGTTCTTATTAAGCCAGCTGCAGCCGGTACTGGTTTGAAGGCCGGTGGTGCTATGCGTGCAGTACTTGAGAGCGTAGGTATCAAGGATGTCATCGCTAAGTCTAAGGGTTCTTCAAATGCCCATAACCTTGTGAAGGCTACTATCGCTGCTCTTGCAGAGATGCGTGATGCTTATACTGTAGCAGGTGAGCGTGGTATCAGTATGGATAAAGTATTTAACGGTTAATTAGGAAAAATCGAATATGGCAACAATTAAAATCAAGCAGATTAAGAGTAAAATCGGTGCTCCAGTAGATCAGAAGCGTACTCTCGCTTGTCTTGGTCTCCACAAGATTTCTCAGGTTGTTGAGGTAGAGGATACTCCTAGCAACCGTGGTATGATCCGTAAGGTTCATCACCTCGTAAGTGTAGTTGATTAATTAATCTTTTTAAATTAGGAACGATTATGAAATTAAATAATTTGAAACCTGCTGCAGGTTCTACCCATTCACGTCGTCGTATTGGTCGTGGTCCAGGTTCTGGTCTCGGTGGTACTTCTACACGTGGTCATAAGGGTGCCAAGGCTCGTTCTGGTTATAAGAGAAAGATTGGTTTCGAAGGTGGTCAGATGCCATTGCAGCGTCGTGTTCCAAAGGCTGGTTTTAAGAATATCAACCATAAGGAGTACTTCGCAGTAAACCTTTCAACTCTTCAGGCTCTTGCTGAAGCAAAGAACCTTACTAAAATCGGTATTGAGGAACTTAAGGCTGCTGGCCTCACAAACGGCAAGGAACTTGTAAAGGTTCTCGGTAACGGTGAACTTAAAGCAAAATTGGAAGTTGAAGCTAATGCTTTCTCAAAGACTGCCGAAGAAGCAATCAAGGCAGTAGGTGGTAACGCAACTATAATCTAAGTAAATGAAAAAGTTTATTGAGACACTAAAGAACTGTTGGAAGATAGAGGATCTCCGTCAGAGACTCCTCATTACTCTTCTGTTTACGGCTATTTACCGTTTTGGCTCGTTTGTGGTACTTCCAGGTATCAATCCGGGCATGTTGGAAAAACTTCAGTCGCAGACCTCTGGCGGTCTTATGTCGCTATTGGACATGTTCTCTGGTGGTGCATTTTCCAATGCATCTATCTTTGCACTCGGAATTATGCCTTATATCTCAGCTTCAATCGTTATGCAGCTTCTTGCTATTGCTGTACCTTATTTCCAGAAGATGCAGCGCGAGGGCGAGAGCGGCCGCAAAAAAATACAATGGTATACTAGAGTCCTGACTGTGGCCATTTTGGTCTTTCAGGCTCCTAGTTACCTTTTGAATTTGAAAATGCAGGCTGCCAATGCTCTAGCCACAGGTATTAGTTGGACGGTATTCATGATACCGGCAACAATTATCTTGGCTGCAGGAAGTATGTTTATCCTTTGGTTAGGTGAGCGTATCACTGACAAGGGAGTAGGTAATGGTATCTCTCTTATTATTATGATTGGTATTATCGCCCGTTTGCCACAGGCTTTCGTTCAGGAGGTAACTTCTCGTTTGCAGGCAATTTCTGGTGGTGGTCTTATTATGTTTATTGTAGAGATTCTTATCCTTTATGCTGTAGTTTGTGCTTCAATACTTTTGGTACAAGGTACACGTAAGATTCCTGTTCAGTATGCTAAACGCTTGGTTGGAAATAAGCAATATGGTGGTGCACGTCAGTACATTCCTTTGAAGCTTTTTGCAGCTAACGTAATGCCTATCATCTTTGCACAGGCTTTAATGTTTATTCCATTGGCGATAGTTCGCTATCAGTCTGAAAATGCTAGCAGTGTTGTTCAGCAGTTGATGGATAATCGTAGCTTACTATATAATGTTGTTTATGTAATCTTGGTTATTGCATTTACTTATTTCTATACAGCTATTACATTGAATCCTACTCAGATGGCTGAGGATATGAAACGTAACAATGGTTTCATTCCTGGCGTAAAACCAGGAAAGGATACAGCTGAGTACATTGATACCGTAATGTCTCGTATTACTTTACCAGGTTCGTTATTTATTGCGTTTATTGCAATCATGCCTGCATTAGCAGGACTTCTCGATGTACAGCAAGCTTTCTCTCAATTCTTTGGAGGTACATCTCTATTGATTTTGGTTGGTGTTGTCATTGACACATTACAACAAGTCGAGAGTCATTTGCTTATGCGCCACTATGATGGTCTTTTGAATTCAGGCCATACGCGTCAGGGTGGTGTTGCTGCATATTAATCTTTTTCTTTTGAAATGAGAAATTTCTGAAGACAGAAGATGAAATTATTCAGAGTGCAGTTTTACTTCATCTTAAAGTAAAGCTGACTTGAATTTACTATATTATGTGAGACGACTCTCCATTTGGATAGGTAATTCCTCATCCACTTGGAGAGCCTTTTCCCGCTAATATGTCATCTAATTATGATTTTTATCTGATAGTGATGGCACAAAGTTGCTCGAAAAGATAAAGCACAATTTTATCTTCATTCGTAGAAGTTTAACATTTAAGAAGGACAAATATTTATATTATGGCAAAACAAGCCGCTATTGAGCAAGATGGAACAATTGTAGAAGCATTGTCAAATGCGATGTTCCGAGTAGAATTAGAGAATGGAGTTGACATCACAGCTCATATCTCTGGTAAGATGAGAATGCATTACATCAAGATTTTACCTGGTGATAAGGTAAAGGTGGAGATGAGTCCATATGACCTTACCAAAGGTAGAATTGTTTTTAGATACAAATAATAATCATATATAAGGTTATGAAGACAAGAGCATCATTAAAGAAGCGTTCAGCTGACTGTAAGATCGTTCGTCGTAAAGGTCGTCTGTTCGTTATCAACAAGAAGAACCCTAAGATGAAATTACGTCAGGGTTAATGTTAAAGTATTGTAAAAGTTCCGTTATTTCAAAAAATAGTTGTACTTTTGCAACGCTTTAAACGAAAGGTATTAATTTTTTAATTATTTATTTAAACAATGGCAATAAGAATTGTTGGAGTAGATTTGCCCCAGAATAAGCGTGGCGAAATCGCATTGACCTATATCTATGGTATTGGTCGAAGTAGTTCAGCAAAGATATTGGATAAGGCCGGTGTAAACCGTGACCTGAAGGTTAGCGAGTGGTCTGATGACCAGGCAGCTAAGATCCGTGAAATTATCGGCGCTGAGTTCAAAGTTGAAGGTGATCTCCGTTCTGAGATCCAGATGAACATTAAGCGACTGATGGATATTGGTTGCTATCGTGGAGTTAGACATCGTAATGGTCTTCCAGTTCGCGGTCAGAGCACAAAGAATAATGCTCGTACACGTAAGGGTAAGAAGAAGACTGTTGCTAATAAGAAGAAGGCTACTAAGTAATTCTGAAGGAGGAAATTAATTATGGCAAAGCAAAAAGCAACATCTAAGAAGAGAAATGTACGCGTTGACGCTATCGGTCAGCTTCACGTTCATAGCTCATTCAATAACATTATTGTATCTCTTGCTAATAATGAGGGTCAGATTATTTCTTGGTCTTCTGCTGGTAAGATGGGTTTCCGTGGTTCTAAGAAGAATACTCCTTATGCTGCTCAGATGGCAGCAGAGGATTGTGCAAAGGTCGCTTTTGATCTTGGTCTTCGTAAGGTTAAGGCTTATGTTAAGGGTCCAGGTAATGGTCGTGAGTCTGCTATCCGTGCTATTCACGGTGCAGGTATCGAGGTTACTGAAATCGTTGACGTAACTCCATTACCACACAATGGTTGCCGTCCTCCAAAGCGTCGTCGTGTATAACGCTTGAGGTTAGCATTATTAATTAAGATACAAACAATATAGCATTTATATAATATTATGGCTAGATATATAGGTCCGAAATCTAAAATTGCGCGTCGTTTTGGTGAGCCAATCTTCGGCGCTGACAAAGTTTTGTCCAAGAGAAACTTCCCTCCTGGACAGCATGGCAACAACCGTCGTCGTAAGATGTCTGAGTACGGTGTCATGTTGGCAGAGAAGCAGAAAGCTAAGTACACTTATGGTGTATTAGAGCGTCAGTTCCGTAATATGTTTGATAAGGCTGCTAAGGCTGATGGTATTACTGGTGAGGTTCTTCTTCAGAATCTCGAGTGCCGTCTTGATAACGTTGTATTCCGTCTTGGTATCGCTCCAACACGTGCTGCTGCGCGTCAGTTGGTTGGTCACAAGCACATCGTTGTTGATGGTAAGGTAGTTAATATCCCTTCATTCGCAGTTAAGCCTGGTATGGTTGTTGGTGTTCGTGAGAAGTCTAAGTCTCTCGAGGTTATCGAAGCAGCTCTTGCAGGTTTCAATCATAGCAAGTACCCATGGATTGAGTGGGACGATAATTCAAAGAGCGGTAAGTTCTTACACAAGCCAGAGCGTGCCGACATCCCAGAGAATATTAAGGAGCAGTTAATCGTTGAGTTGTACTCTAAATAAATCATTACATTAATGGCGATATTAGCATTTCAAAAACCTGATAAAGTAGTAATGTTAGAGGCTGATAACCAGTTCGGAAAGTTTGAATTCCGTCCTTTGGAGCCTGGCTTCGGTGTTACCATTGGTAACGCCTTGCGCCGCATTCTCCTTTCATCATTGGAGGGTTATGCTGTTAACACTATCCGCATTGCGGGTGTTGAGCATGAGTTCTCTTCAGTTCCTGGTGTAAAGGAAGATGTTACTAACATTATCTTGAATCTCAAACAAGTTCGATTCAAGCAAGTAGTAGAAGAATTCGAGAATGAGAAAGTTAGTATCACCGTTGAGAATTCTACAGAATTCAAAGCAGGTGATATCGGTAAGTATCTGACTGGATTTGAAGTGTTAAACCCTGATTTGGTGATTTGTCATTTAGATGCCAAAGCTTCGATGCAGATCGATTTGACTATTAATAAGGGACGCGGTTATGTTCCTGCTGATGAGAATCGTCAATTCTGCACTGACGTTAACGTTCTCCCAATCGATTCCATCTACACCCCTATTCGTAACGTAAAGTACGCTGTTGAACCATATCGTGTTGAGCAAAAGACCGACTATGATAAGCTCGTACTTGAAGTTACAACTGATGGTTCCATTAGTCCAAAGGATGCACTGAAAGAGGCTGCGAAGATTCTTATTTATCACTTCATGCTCTTCTCTGATGAGAAGATTACTCTTGAGACACAGGATCAGGAGAGTAATCAGGAGTTTGATGAAGAGGTTCTTCATATGCGTCAGTTGCTTAAGACTCGTCTCGTAGACATGAATCTTAGTGTTCGTGCCCTCAACTGCTTGAAGGCAGCTGATGTTGAGACTCTTGGTGATTTGGTTCAGTTTAACAAGACTGACCTCTTGAAGTTCCGCAACTTTGGTAAGAAATCGCTCTCAGAGCTTGATGATTTGCTCGAGAGTCTGAATCTGTCTTTTGGAACTGATATTTCAAAGTATAAATTAGACAAGGAATCTTAAAGGTTCGTAGTCCAAAAAGCAAAAACAAAAAATGAGACATAATAAGAAATTCAACCATTTAGGTCGTACTGCTTCTCATCGTAACGCGATGTTGGCTAACATGGCTTCATCACTTATCTTGAGCGAGCACAAAAGAATCACTACGACCCTCGCAAAGGCAAAGGCTCTTAAGAAGTATGTTGAGCCATTGATTACTCGTTCTAAGAACGATACAACAACTTCACGTCGTGTAGTTTTCCGTTATCTTCAGAATAAGTATGCTGTTAAGGCTCTCTTCGGTGAGGTAGCTGAGAAGGTAGCTAACCGTCCAGGTGGTTACACTCGTGTAATCAAGTTGGGTACCCGTCAGGGTGATGCAGCTGAGATTGCTTTCATCGAGCTCGTTGACTTTGATGAGAATATGGCTAAGACTCAGAAGGCTACTGCTAAGAAGACTCGTCGTAGTCGTAAGGCAACAAAGGCTGAAGAGGCTCCTGTAGCTGAGACTGAGGCTCCTGCAACTGAGGAGGCTCCAAAGGCTGAATAATTTTCAATCATCTCAGATAAATTTAGCGTCCTTGTTTTGACAAGGGCGCTTTTTTTGTCTCTAATCAAAACTATTCGCTTTTTTAGGGTTTTTCCTTATCATTATTAGGGCTTTTTTTGTTTTTATTCTTTTAGTTCTTTGTATCTTTGCAGCAGAAATTTAAAGCTTAATGAAGATGAAAAAGATTATGTTTTTTGTAGCTTGCTCTTCTTTGCTGTTGAGTAGCTGCGATACTTATACTGGAAGTGGTGCTTATGCTGGTGCCACATTTGGTTCTATTCTTGGTTCTGCTATCGGTGGCTTGTCTGGTGGTCCTAGAGGTTCAGATATGGGTACTATTATCGGCATGGCTGGCGGTGCTGCAGTTGGAGCGGCCATTGGTAGTCAGGCTGATCAGAAATCCCAGCAGCAAAGAGAATCTGTTTATCGAGATAGATCACACCGTGTTCATCATTCTTATCAGGATGGAGTTTACCAGCAATCTTCACCTGTTTATTCCAATGACGAAATCTTTGATTCTACTAATTCTGGTGATGATAGGATTTATGATTTCAATGATAGGGATTATACCGGAAGTTACAGTGCTCAGCAGCCTGTTGCCACTATTCCTAGTTCTACACTGGAAAAACTTGGTCAGAATTATGCTTATTCATCATCTTTGAAAATAATGAATGCTCGTTTTGTTGATTCAAATGAGGACAATTATTTGAATCGGAATGAAACAGCTAAGGTTATTTTTGAAATTCGAAATAACGGAGCTCACACGTTGTATGATGTAGTTCCTACCGTTATTGAGACTACCGGCAATAAGCATATTTTCATATCTCCAAGTGTTCATGTAGAAAGTATTGCTCCTGGCCATGTGATTCGCTATACAGCAATGGTCAAGGCTGATAACCGTTTGAAGAATGGTACTGCTTGTTTCTGTGTTTCAGTGATACAAGGCGGTAAGACGATTTCCAAGGTTAATCAGTTTGATATTCCGACAAAATCCAGATAAGATTCCGGTAAGATCATGAATTTGTATGATAGTATCTTATTTTAGGATTCCGTTATAAATAAAAAAGTAAAGGCGAGAATCAATGATGATTCTCGCCTTTACTTTTTGCTTTATCTGTATTATGCTTTTTTAGTTCAGCCTTTGTCACCTCTTTGCTTTTATGGTGTTCTGTTTTATTTATTACCTTTGAAGTAATTTTATTTGTTTCTTTTTTACTGCTGTGATGATTTTCCTTATTCCTGTCAGTAGTTCCCCACTTGTTTGGAAATTCATATTCCGTTTCAGCCACTTCGAAATCAACTTTAGGCAATTTTGTGTCCTCTGGCTTGTAAGGAATCGGTTTTTCCACCCTTTCAACTTTTACAGAAGCTACGCCTTGTGCAATCATACCAATTTCTTTTGCAGCCTTCCATGATAGGTCGATGATTCTACCTCTTCCAAACGGCCCTCTGTCGATGACTTTTACGATAGTACTCTTGCCATTGCTAAGGTTTGTAACCTTGAGGTGCGTTCCGAAGGGATAAAACCGATGTGCGCATGTTAAACTGTCATGATGTATTCTCTGGCCGCTTGCAGAACGGGCACCTGTTGCTCTTTTAGAGTAATATGATGCCTTGCCTTGCTGGTGCTTTTGTCCGTAGCATGGAACCAGGCTGAATATAGCCAAGATGGCTGTGATGAAAGATTTTGTAACCATATCTTCATATTTTATGGCACAAATATAAAAAAAAATGTTGAAAGATGCAAGTAAATCTCAGAAAATCAGTATCTTTGCACAAACTTTAACTTCATTTATGGAAAATAATATACCTCAGGAGTGGAATAAATTCTACTTGAAAGACGTATCGTTTGTGAATCTGATGATGCGCCGTATCTACAATGTACTGATTGTAGCCAATCCTTACGATGCGTTCATGCTTGAAGATGATGGACGTATCGAAGAGAAGATATATAATGAATATATGGAGCTGGGGCTCCGCTATCCGCCAACCTTTACTCAGGTTTCTACTACCGAAGAGGCTGCTGCTGTGCTGCGTTCTACCGTCATTGATCTGGTGATTTGCATGCCTGGCAATGCTGATAATGATGCCTTCGACGTAGCGCGCGACATCAAGGGTAAGTTTCCCAATATCCATTGTGTTGTTCTTACGCCTTTCTCTCATGGCATTACCAAGCGTATGCAGAATGAAGACTTGAGTATCTTCGATTATGTCTTCTGCTGGCTTGGCAACACCAATCTTATTCTTTCTATCATCAAGCTGATAGAGGATAAGATGAATCTTGAACATGACATACAGGAAGCAGGCGTGCAGATGATTCTGCTGGTAGAAGATTCTATCCGTTTCTATAGTTCTATATTGCCTAATCTCTATAATTACATATTGGAGCAGAGCAAGAACTTTTCTCAGGAGGCTCTGAACCGGCATGCGGCTACCATGCGTATGCGTGGCCGTCCTAAGGTGGTCTTGGCTCGTACTTACGAGGAAGCCCAGAAACTGTATGATAAGTATTCTGATAACACGTTGGGTGTAATCAGCGATGCACGTTTCCCGTTAAAGAGTGCTGCCAAAGCTTTTGGTAATGAAGTGATGCCTGAAGAGAAGCCTAAGCATCGTACGGATACTTTCGGTCGCGAGAAATGTCCAGATGCAGGTTTGCAACTTTTCCGTTATATCAGGAAGAATGATCCTTTCGTTCCGCTCATCATAGAAAGTTCTGAAAGTGAGAACCGTGCGAAGGCAGAGGCAGAAGGTTTCCGCTTTGTTGACAAGAACTCGAAGAAGATGAGCGTAGATCTTCGCCGTCTGATGGAAGAGCACATGGGCTTTGGCGATTTCATATTCCGTGATCCTAAGACTCATGAGGAGATTATGCGCATTCATAGTTTGAAGGAATTGCAGGATAACATCTTCAATATTCCTAACGATTCCATGCTCTATCATATCAGCCGCAACCATATGAGCCGTTGGCTTTGTGCTCGTGCCATCTTCCCTGTATCAGCTTTCCTGAAGCATGTTACCTGGGAAAAATTACAGGATGTAGATGCTCACCGACAGATTATCTTCGATGCCATCGTGCAGTATCGTCACATGAAAAACATCGGTGTAGTGGCTGTTTTCGACCGCATGAAGTTTGACAAGTATGCCCACTTTGCCCGTATCGGAGAAGGCTCCCTGGGCGGAAAGGGTAGAGGTCTTGCATTCCTGGACAATGTCATCAAGCGTCACCCTGAGTTCAATCAGTTTGAGAATGCCACCGTGCAGATTCCGAAGACCGTTGTGCTCTGTACCGATATCTTTGATGAATTTATGATGAGCAACAATCTCTATCCGATAGCTTTGAGTGATGCTAGCGACGATGAGATTCTGAAGCACTTTCTGCATGCCCAGCTGCCCGATTCGCTGATAGCCGACTTCTTCACCTTCTTTGAGGCAACCAGGAGTCCTATCGCAATCCGTTCAAGTTCGCTGCTCGAAGATGCCCACTATCAGCCGTTTGCCGGTATCTATTCTACCTATATGATTCCGTATCTGGAAGATAAGTATCAGATGCTGCAGATGCTGGCCTGTGCCATCAAGGGTGTCTATGCTTCTGTGTTCTATCGCGACTCGAAGGCTTACATGACCGCAACGAGCAATGTCATCGATCAGGAAAAGATGGCTGTTATCTTGCAGCAGGTTGTGGGTAAAGACTATGGTACAAGGTTTTATCCTACCATGAGCGGTGTGCTCCGTTCGCTCAATTATTATCCGATAGGTGATGAAGAGGCTGAAGAGGGTATAGCCAGTCTGGCCTTGGGCTTGGGTAAATATATCGTAGATGGAGGTCAGACCCTTCGTGTTTGTCCTTACCATCCGAATCAGGTGCTCCAGACATCGGAAACCGAGCTGGCTCTGCGCGACACCCAGACCCAGTTCTATGCGCTGGATATGAAGCATGTGGGCAATGATTTCAAGGTAGATGATGGCTTTAATATTCTTAAACTCCGAGTGAAGGATGCCGTAGAAGACCAGAGCCTTACCTATATCGCATCTACTTTCGATCCATACGATCAGGTCATCAATGATGGAGTCTATGAGAATGGCCGCAAACTGATAACTTTCTCAAGTGTGCTCCAGCATGGAGTGGTGCCTTTGCCAGAGATACTGCAGATGTCGATGAAGTATGGAGCAGGGGCTATGCGCAGACCTGTGGAGATAGAGTTTGCCTGCAATATCAATAATGACAGGACTTGCGAATTCTATCTTCTTCAGATTCGTCCTATCGTTGATGCCAAGGAGATGCTTGATGAAGATGTGAAGGCTATCCCTGATTCCGACTGCCTGTTGCGTTCGCACAATTCGCTGGGTCATGGCATCAGCGAAGATGTGGTTGATGTGGTTTATGTGAAGTATGATGACCACTTCTCTGCGATGAATAATTTTTATGTAGCCGATGATATAGAACGAATCAACCGCAAGTTCCTTGCTGACGGCAAGAACTATGTGCTGATAGGTCCTGGCCGTTGGGGCTCCAGCGACCATTATTTGGGTGTACCTGTAAAATGGCCGCATATCAGCGCTGCCCGGGTTATCGTAGAGGTGGCTCTGAAGAATTACAATATCGATCCTAGTCAGGGTACTCACTTCTTCCAGAACCTCACCTCTTTTGGCGTGGGATACTTTACGGTAGATACAAATACAGGTGAAGGCGGCTTTGTAAATAAGGAAATCCTGGATGCAATGCCGGCTGTAGAGGAGACGCAATATGTCCGTCATGTACGCTTTGAGCACCCGATGAGAATTCTGATGGATGGTAAGAAGCAGGAGGGAGCCGTCTTGATTCCGAAGGAATGACGGGAAGAGTTGTCTCTGAATAGCCATCAGAAACGTTCTATTTCTAGTTAAAGATGTATTTACTATCAGATAAAATCTTCGTTCATCGACGTTGAATGTCCGTTCAGCGACGTTGAACCGCCGTTCAGCGACGTTGAACCGCCGTTCAGCGTCGATGAACGGAGATTTCATCTGGCTGTAAAGACAATTATATTTGATATAAACAACAAATAATCCTGGGAAAGTTTGGAATTTCCATCGAAAAGCCTTACCTTTGTTCCCAGCTAAAATGAATGCCTTATGGATATGTTAACAGAACAACAGACAGATACAAATCAGACAACCGACAGGAGATATCTTGTCCCATTCATTCTCATTACGTCGCTCTTCTTTTTGTGGGGCTTCGCTCGTGCCATTCTGGATGTGCTCAACAAGCACTTCCAGAATGCTCTGCACATCAGTATTACTCATTCCGCCCTTATTCAGGTTACCACCTATCTGGGTTATTTCCTGATGGCAATACCTGCTGGCTTTTTTATCAACCGGTATGGTTATCGCCGTGGAGTAGTCTTCGGTCTGCTCCTCTTTGGTGTGGGCGCCTTGCTCTTTATCCCGGGTGCTACGGTGGGCAGTTTCTCAGCATTCCTGCTCTGCCTTTTCATTATCGGGTGCGGTTTGGTGTTTCTGGAAACAGCCGCCAATCCCTATGTTACCGAACTGGGTGCCAAGGAAACAGCTACCAGCCGACTGAACTTATCGCAGTCGTTTAATGGATTGGGTGGTATTTTTGCCACACTTTGCATCGGTCAGTTCCTCTTCAACCAGACCGAAGAGGGCGGCAATGTGGTGGTGCCTTATACCATTCTGGGTATTCTGGTGCTGGTGATAGCTCTGGTTTTCTCACGTGTAGATTTACCGGAAATCAGTCATGTGGCAACAGCAGAAGATGAGGCAGCCGGTTCTAATATCAGCAAACTCTTTTCCCATCACAAGATGTTCGTGTTTGGACTTCTGGCTTTGCTGAGCTATGAAGTGGCAGAGATTTCAATCAATTCCTACTTCATCAATTTCGTTACGGGCATGAAATGGATGGACGACCGCACGGCTTCCGTAGCCCTGACTTGTGCGCTGGCATTCTTTATGGTAGGCAGATTCCTCGGTTCCTGGGTTATGCGCCGAATCAAGGCAATAACGATGTTGCTGATCTGTGCTGTGGGGTGTGTTGTCTGTATACTTTTAGTCCTGTCAAATCTGGGTAAGCTATCGCTGGTAGCCCTGCTTTGCAACTATATGTTCGAGGCCATCATGTTCCCTACCATCTTCAGTATCGCCCTCACGGGTTTGGGCAACCTTACCAAGACAGCCTCTTCGCTTCTGATGATGACGCCAATCGGAGGTTGCGGTTTCCTGTTGATGGGACTCATCGCCGACCGTACTCATTTCACACTTCCTTTCCTGGTACCGCTCATAGGATTTGTCATCGTTCTGGCTTATGCGGCTCGTGAATATAAACTTGCCAAGAAGTAACTGGCGGTTGGACAGAAAGATGTAAATATAAAGATGTTAAATTGCTAACTGCGTTTAGCAAAAGCTTTGTGTTTTGTAGGGTATTGGTGCGGAATTAACTTTTTTAACTCGATTGCAACACGAAAAATCGAATTATCATTTTGTTGTCTCAAAAGAAAAAGGTAAATTTGCACTCGGTAAGGAAAGAGCCTCATAAGTTCTACACCTTATTATATATAAGAAAAAAAGAATGTTTCATTAAACAATAAATTAAGTAAAATTATGGCAGTAGATTACAAGAAAATCGGTCTTGTGAACACTAAGGACATGTTCGCAAGAGCTATCAAGGGCGGTTGGGCCGTTCCTGCTTTCAACTTCAATAACTTGGAGCAGCTCCAGGCTATCATCCAGGCTTCTTCAAACTTGAAGTCACCAGTTATCCTTCAGGTATCTAAGGGTGCTCGTAAGTATGCTAACCCTACATTGCTCCGCTACATGGCAGAGGGTGCTGTAGAGTATGCAAAGGAGTTGGGTTGCAACCATCCTGAGATCGTTCTTCACCTCGATCACGGTGATAGCTTCGAGACATGTAAAGACTGTGTAGATTTCGGTTTCTCTTCTGTAATGATCGATGGTTCTGCACTTCCATACGAGGAGAACATTGCATTGACAAAGAAGGTTGTTGATTACGCTCATCAGTTCGGTGTAACTGTAGAGGGTGAGCTCGGTGTCCTCGCTGGTGTTGAGGATGACGTAGTAGCTGAGGAATCTCACTATACAAAGCCTGAGGAGGTTGTAGATTTCGCTACACGTACAGGTGTTGATTCATTGGCTATCTCTATCGGTACTTCTCACGGTGCTTACAAGTTCAAGCCAGAGCAGTGCACACGTGACCCTAAGACTGGTCACCTCGTTCCTCCTCCATTGGCATTCGACGTATTGGCAGCAGTTGAGGAGCAGCTTCCTGGTTTCCCTATCGTTCTCCACGGTTCTTCTTCAGTTCCTCAGGAGTATGTTGATATCATCAACAAGTTCGGTGGTAAGTTGCCAGATGCAGTTGGTATCCCAGAGGAGCAGTTGACTAAGGCTTCTGAGAGCGCTGTTTGCAAGATCAACATCGACTCTGACTCTCGTCTTGCTTTCACAGCAGGTGTTCGTGAGACATTGGCTCTTCACCCAGAGTACTTCGACCCACGTCAGTACTGCGGTAAGGCTCGTGAGTACATGGTTGACCTCTATAGCCACAAGATCAAGGATGTTCTTCATTCTGACAACAAGTTGGCTAACCTCGACTAATCTTCGAGATTTTACAACACAAGATATGAGCGGGAATCCGAAAGGGTTCCCGCTTTTGTTTTATCCCCTTTTTCTCGCAATCATACAATCTGTCAGCATGTAATGCGTATTGTGCACGATAACATGAAAATCTTTACATTATTTAGCTAAGAAAACTTGCATCCTATTGACTTTTTTCCTATATTTGCAATGTTCAAACGAAAGAACAGGACATGTAAGAGGGGTATAAGCCCTATAGTAAATGATAAGCAATAGTAAATGATAACCAATAGTAAATGATATCACTCCTCCCAACATATCATTTGTGTAATTGTAAAAGATGATTTAAACCGAAAGGTGTTTGTTTTTAAAAGCATCGGATGGTAATGGCCGAAAGGCTGGAATCTGAAGATGACTGGTTTAAATGATAATGAAAACAATTAGTAAATGGTATAACTATGAAGAAGTATTTTATGATGGTCATCGCTATGACTATGATGACAATAGGATTTGTTAGTTGCAGTGCATCTGACGATGAAATGGGTGAAACAGTTAGTCGCGTTACCACCGATGAGTCAGGTTTCTCTTTGCTCAGCTATTCCATGACTGCGGGCTCTGCCGTAAGCGAGGAGTCTAACAGTAAGGCTGAGAATGATGAGAAGTTGGTTTGCAAGGTTCTTCCGGGTGGTCAGCTGATGCTGACTCATAAGAATGTAATCTTCGACCAAGGTACAAATATCAAGTTTGCAACTCAGTTGGTTGGCAAGAAGTTAATCATTACCGAAACAGGTGATTATGGAAAGTCTGGTCAGTATGGTTATTATACGCTTGTTGCCAAGGTAGGAACAGTTAAGGATGGTGACTATGTGATTGTTGTAATGCGCAATGATCACGCCCGTGAGGAGTTCAAGTTGAAGTATGACTCTTCCCGAGCTAATTAAGATACATATAAATAGTAAAATGCAATTCAGATATATAATAAATGATATGAAGTTACAATTATAATGAATGGTATGTTGATATATAATATACGAAGTTAAGACAAATGATAGTAAATGATATGTTTATTCAATAACAGATGTCGCTTCTTTCGACCAGTCTAGTTTTACTTTCTGTTTTCATTTCCCCGTAATGCTTCCATGAGCTGTTCAGGTGTACAGTCTTTTAATATCACCTTATTCTCTTTATCCAACAGGTAAATGGTTGGCATGGCTTTGAGCCCGTAAATCGTGCTCAAGCGGTTATCTGCTACGATGCGGAGCAGACTGAAGCCGGCTGGTATTGTCTGTTTGTCGAGCCATGCAGATATCTTGTGGCAGTTCTCGCAGTCAGGATCGTAGAAATATAAGATAACCTTCTTTTCCCGGTAATCGCTCAACTGATGAGGCTTGCCGTCTTCCTGCATAAAACTGATATTGGTAGCCTGTGTGCCAGGCAAGTTCTTTCTTGCCTGTTTCAGTTTAAATCCTATTCTTTCTTTCTCGGTTTCATCGAAGTATGGCGATTTAGCCATGTCTTCCAGAAATAGGGCATATACCCTGTCGTTGCGCATGGGCGACTCAGGGTTCTCATAATAATGCTCGATGAGGCTTTCAAACTTCTCTTTAGATGGTTTCTGCTGGTAAGCTTTGGCTGTAAAGGCAGCAATACCCTTCTGGGCTATTTCCTGGTCGAAACGGGCCAGAATATCGATGAAGTTGACAAAGCCCTGTTCTGCCATCTCCTTGTTTGCCAGTTCCAGGGTATCGGAAAAGTTGAAGTTGTCCCAATAGTGCTCGCTCAGGTATGCTGCGCGTTGCTCTACGCTGCGCAGACTGTCTGGCAGAGCAGGGTATGGGAAACTGTTCTGAGCCTTGGTTGGGGCTAAGGCTCCAACCAGCATGAAGAAACTGAGGAATATGAATCTTGCCATCATCTTTATATTGGAATTAATGATATTACTAACGGGTGCAAAATTACAAAATAAAATTGAAAGTGGCAAGGTTTTTTATATTAAAAAAGCCGCGGAACTATAGAAGGTGAGATCACCTCGGCAACTACAGTTCCAACGACCAGTCTAGTTTAATTTATTGGTTCCCGCATATTATTTGTATAGTAAATGATAATTATTTTATTACCTATTTCATTGATATTTGGGGGCATTTAAATTTTGAAACGATATGCGCCCCGATACAGATATATGAACTAAACTTTTCTAAGACTTACTACTTATAGGTGAATTCAAACTTCTTGGCCTTTCCTTGGTTGAAGTTATCAGCCTTCAGCCAGAAGCATCCCTTGTCATCTTTTTTGGCATTGCTGCGCACATTCCTCAACTTAAAGGTATATATATAGGTTCTTTCTCCTTCCTCCAGAAGAGTTCCTGAATTCCTCCTGATTACTTCAGCCTTATAGGTAAACCAGCTGCCTGTTTTGCAGTTGCCTTCCGTTTCGGCTTGAGTATCACCTATTTCTACCTTCCAGTCTTCTGGATTGATATCATTGGATGCGATTTTGAAATTCACAGGCAGCAGTCCGTCAGGATAATCCTTAGGAATGGTGATGGTGAAATCTCCTTCGCTGTTCAATGTTGCACTTATATTAACGGCATTTTTGAAGTCATAATTAGCCTCACTCACACTATAGAGATGGATGCTTCTGTTGAGTCCATGCACTTTGTCGATGAGGTGTATGATGCCCTCTCGCCACGTCTTGTCTATCTTGTCCAGCCTATAGGTGATGGTACCGGTACCGGTCTTTGAAGCTTTGTTATAAGTATAGTTGGTAACCACTGGGGCATCTGCAGTTGCGTATGTCAGATTCTCAGTCCATAAAGCCTCGAAATCGGTAGGTTGCTTCGTTTCGGCATCGCTACCCTTATAAGTGAACTGTACCGTCTGCTCAGTATTTTCACCTGTATTTACAGTCTTATAAGTACCTCCGACGATAGCCAGTTCGTAATTTCCATCAGTAACGCCCGGTACAATCTGTTCTACTCTAATCCAAGGGTTGTTTGCCGGTGCACTTTTCAATGCTACCTCAGAATTAGAATTGCCATAGCTCTTATCCAGCTTATCAATGATGATTTTATATTCATAATTACGCTTGATGGCGTATGGCTTATTATTGCTGTCCTGTAAGTAAATCAGGTAATAGAGGCCATCATGCCATAAAATCACTTTAGCAGGATCTGTTGGCAGATTGTGCTCTTCGAAAGCACCTGTCGGGTTGAACATCTGACCAACATCACCTTTCAGTCTTCGGGTGTTGATGGCTGGGGTAACATAATTTACCTTCCATTCCCACTCATCATCTCCTGTAGTAGGGTTGAATAACAGACTGTCTCTGTTGAAGGGAGCCAGCGTTCCGTAAGCCACACCATTGATGACTGTCATTTTAAAGTCGTTTATTATACCAGGATTTGCTTTCTTTACCGAATCGCTCCAGTCTGCAGAAATCTTCGCTCTGTCTCTGATGAGATGAATGATATAATCTTTCTTTTTGTTATCTGGTTTCAGATACTCTTTCAGTTCTTCTGGAGAGTCTTTCTTGATATATCCCCAATAGCGTATATAGGCAGCCTGGTTTTCACCATGTTCTGTTTCAAATGTAGTCATGAGCATATTCTCATGCATACCTACCCAATTTGCCTGGTTGCCCCAGTTGATGGTTTGGTATTGGCTTCCAGTGTTGGCAACCAGATGGATACGGGACGTTTGGTTTGGTATGGTTGCAAAGAAATTATGAGGTTCTGTGCTTCCATCCAGATGAATGTCTCCATTATCATGAATTGTACCATTATTGTCTCTTGTGAATCCTTTGATTTCATCAAATTTTGTAACCTTGCCGAAACCTATAAACTGACCTTCATTATCAAAGCAGAAGAGTTTCATGCTGTCTTTCTGAATTCCTTCATTCATGAACACGGTGCTTCGGGTTACCTGTTGTTCGAAGTTGGGGATGGATACATTGAAACTGGCTGTGTAGTAACCTTCTTCGGTTTCGTCTTTAGAAGGTTCGCTGTCGGCTATACTGTCAGAACAGCCTGTCAACATTGCTGTTAACAGGACTGCTATGATTCCGATATATAATTTTATTTCTTTCATGTCATTTACCTTCTTTACTTTTCACCTTGTTTCTCTATCAGTACTATTTCTCCCGGAGTCAGGTCGTGGACGCAGCGAACGTAGGTACCGCTCTGCGGGTTGTTGCCGTTTCTCTCGGTCTTGTCTCCATCCAGCGTCCAATAGTATTCGCCTCTCAGCAGGTGTTTGCCTATAGCCTTATCTTCGTTGCCTAACTTATAGATTCTGTTGATTTCTTCCTTTGTAGGAAGTCGCCAACCTTTCAGTTCGAGACTCTCATTCTTATAAGTCGTAGCCTTTTCCTGATACTTTTTACAGTAATCTCTTGCAGCCTGATTATCCTTGGCGCTTTTTTCACCCTTTGCGGTTGATGCAAGGATGTAAGCAGGAGATACCGTATTGTCTGCAGATTTATTCTCATTGTTGACTACAGGTTTGGCTATGGTGTAATCTGTAGCATACTTGTTGCTGGAGAACTGTATCGTGTACAGATGATTCTTCTCTTCAAAATCATTTGTACCTTCGCTTCTTACATTCATTGAATAGACCGAAGGATACTTTCTTACGGCTATTTCCTGTTTTTTGTCTGCGTTTCTAACTTTGATGTTAAAATAGGAATATTGAATAGTACAGTATGATGGAGCTCCAGCATGTACGTCTATCCATCCTCTATAGCGATTTCCAGTAGACTCTTCGAAATTTGCCTTGATCTGTCCATCCTGTCCGGACTGCTTATTACCATATCTGTCAAAATAATAAGTAGTTGGATTCTCAATGTCACATTCATAAGATGCAAACCAACGCATAGTGTAATCTGTAAAATCATTGCTTTCACCACCTTTTATATCTATGGCAGTAGGAGATACCACCAGATAGCTTGCCCCATCCGCATTGACGTGGGTATCTTCACCTACGGTCCATTTGGTAATCGCCCATTGCAGATAGTCTTTCTTTCCGTTGTAATCAATATCTGTATTGATATCCAGATACTTGATGACTGCATTGACGGTATAGATATAGTTGCGCTCCAGCTTCTTTTCGCCTTGTGGGTCACGCACAGGGATAACCAGATTCTTGATAATGGTTGTCTTTGCATCTGCACTTTCGAAGGTAACAGCTGCAACAAACTGTGGCATATCATCTTTCCCGTTCCATGTTGTGGAATAGCTGTAAGTTGTTATCTTATAAATATCATTACCATTTTCGTCTTTCTCTGCTGTAGCCTTATTCTCCTGAATATTTTTTTTGATATTCTGATCAGCAGGTTGATTGGCAAAGATAGCTGTATTGGTATTGTAATTGATGAACTTCCACATTACTTTTGTTATTTTGTAGTCCTTCACCGTAGAAGAGATGTTCAGCTTGATTTTGGCTGCCGCTCTCACCAGTTCTACCGGAATATCCTGTTCCGGATCTTGGGTGATGGTATACTTACCTTGGCTGCTCATCAGGAATTTCTTGTCGTTTACCATGGTAGCTGGCTTCCAGATGTCATCATCCTGCTGGGTACTGGCAAGGAGTTCTTTCAGATTCTTATCCTTGAGATTTTCCTTTGCATTGGCTACTGCATAGTAAGGATAAGTATTATTCACATCAAGATGGAGTGTCGATTTCCAGTCGCCCGAACCCAGTTCCTCTGCTTTGTTCTCTGCAGGGGTGTCGAACAGACTGTCTATTCTGCGTTCGCTGGATGTTGGTTCGAACATCTTAAAGTCAAGAGAAGACAGAGTTTTTTCATGAAGATTCTCTTCTTCCTTCACTCTTGTGGTCTGCAGGTCGTTGACCATGGGAGTCATGCTCAACTGTTGTGTAGCCGAACCGTTTTCCAGTTCGTCTTCAGCTGAGCATCCTGCCATGAGCCATCCTGCCGTAAGAGCCAAGATGCATTTTGCGAATCTTATGTCTATATATAACTTCTTCATGATGAATGTTATTTTCTGTAGTCTTTATAATACTTGTTCAAAGTGAATATCCTTACCGGCGAATTTGCCCTCTTTACATCCTTTATATTTGAAACCTGGATTCAGGACGAACTTATCGTTCGGATATTTGGTCAGGAACACCTGCGCCTTTACATTGTGTGGCTTTGCCAGATCCAGTCTGTTCTTTGGCACGACATAGAAGTAAAGCGTTTCCTTCTTACCACTTTGATTGATGATGAAATCCTCTATTTTGTAGGTTTTTCCTACCGGATTCTTGCCATTGTTTTGGTCTGTAATGATTGGATCGTAAACCGGTTCTTCTTCTGGATAGTAGCCATTTTCGTCGCATTGTACGAATCCGAACATCGGGTTGTCAGTCTGGAGAATCCAAGGCTTACCTTTGGTATCGATATCCTGGAGCGTAATCATCGGTCCGCGTTTTGGGAAACCGTAATATACCTTGTAGCCCCAGTCTGTCTTTCCGCTGTCAGGGATTTCAACATTCGTAGAGGCATCGATGAAATCGAATGTTCCTCCATCCTGCCATTCCTGAATAGATGGAGTAACGGTGAGCTTGCCCATCTGTCCGTTGAGGAAATAACCATAAACTACCAGTTCTCTGTTTCTGATGGCATTTCCTTCAGAAGGAATATTGAAGGTCTCGTGCTTCTCGGTTTTTCCTCCATCTAATGAATAGTAGATGGTGCCTCGGATGGCTTTGTTGGTCTCACGGAGATAACAGAGATTGTGAGAACCAATGTCTGCCTGTTTAAAAGCATCCAGATATTCCTGGGCAGACTGATTACTCTTTTTGATGAAACTCTCAGGATTATCCACTTCCTTGATATCCTTGTTCTCTACACCTGCCAGTTTCAGAGCGTTTGATACGTAATCTGTACCTGCGTTGTCGTATTTCTGGCTGGTTACGTTCTGGTTGTAACCATTCTCGTTATATGTCGCTTCGTCGGGAAAAACATAGCTGGCAGTAGGAATGGTGTTTCCTTCTACCTCTATTTTTGTTACCTTTACCTGACTGGTATTGGCATCAGAACCCGATTTGCGGGCAAAGTAAAAATGGAGTTTCGAAACGGCGCGCACCAAAGGAATCCTAATACCTTTGGCTTTGGCTCCTTCTTCTGTATCAGCCACATGACTGTCTACAGAAATCTTGGTGATGGCACGGGAGATAGGGAGTCCCTTTCCGGCTGGCACTTCTTTTGTTTCTGCATTTCCGTCGCTATTGATACCGAAAGGTGAGGTAAAGCAGACTTCTTTCAGATCTTTGCGGGTTACAGAACTGAGGTCTTTGCCTTTTATCTGGTCCGGCATGTTGATGCTCTCAGAGTTTGCCAGGATGTAAAGGTCGATGTTCTTTACTTCTTGGCCGCCAATCTTTCTCAGGAATCGGAGGCTCAGGGTATAGTTACCGTTCTTCACTTCGCTCAGCGTCTCTGCTTTATAAGAGATAGGAGTGGCTTCATCGCCGGTATTTGATTTGAACACCCATACCTTGATATTATGGATGTCGTTCTCCTGAGTAGGATTTGCATCAGTCTCATTGTCGGCAAGAGCCTTTCCGCTAGTTTCTCCGGCTCTGGTACTGTTTCCGGTGCCGGTAGAGAAACTGAGGCTCAGATAGGCATTGTCGCCTGGAGCTGTTTCTGTATTTTCGTTCTCTGAACAGGATGCCATTGCGCCTACCATGAGCAAAGCAGCGAGTGCCATACACACTGGGCGTGTCATCTTGGTCAGAGTAGATTGATAGCGTTTCATGTTTTCTTTCTTTTACTTATACTTCTTTCTTTTCTTATTTTCCCAGGTCGGCATTCTGAAGATTCAGAACCCAGTTGTTTACCTTGATTCTTGCATCCATGCTGTAGGTGGAACTTGGAGCTGGCACGTAGAATACCAGGGTGTAATGGTCCTGACGGTCCAGATACTGCTGGTCGCTCCAGTCTTTGCCGTAGCGGTCGCTGGCGCAGAGTGAGAGGAACCAAGGCAGGGAGTGGTTGAAGATGACTTTGTTGATGCGCTTGTCGGTGATGACGATGCGCTTGTCATCATATTGGCTGGATCCGTCGGAAGCGCGACTCTTGTTGTCATCTTTGGTTTCGAACATACGTGATGATGACAGGTCGTAAACCAGCGCCTTTTCTACGTCTTCGCCTTCTACCTCGGTCTTGCCGCTGTGGTTTTCTACCAGTTTCTTCTCATAAGGAAGATAAGTGATTGCCTTTGGCTTTACCTTGTCGCCCTTATAGTCGAGTAGGGCAGCGGAACCTTTGATTTCTACATCGAAGTTTTCGGCTGTGAATCCTTCCTGGTCGGGTTCGAATGGGAGCATCACCACTCGGTATGTCTTGGTACACTTCATCAGACTCAATTTTCCCTGCACATCGTTTTCTCCATCAAAGTTGAGGGAGTCCTGTGCGGTATAGAGTGCGGTGAAGTGCTTGTCGTTTACGGATTCTTCTTCGTTTTTTTTGCCCATTTCCTCTTGCAGGTCGTTGATGGTAGAGATACCTGGGGTAAGTTTAGTAAACCTAAACTCGGTCTCATCATCACCTTCGGCTCTTGTTCCCATTGCAGCAGGCTGCTTGTCACGAGCCAGGCAGACGAAGGTATACTTGCCTGCTTGCAGGTCTGTGATTTCCATCTTATGACCTGTTTCAAACTTGTCAGCCGACTCGGTATAGTTATCTACGAACTTACCGTTCTTGTCGAATACATAAACGTTGAGGTTCTTCACCTCAGCAGAGAAAGCATCAGCCTCTTTCACATTATAAGTATAGTCGAATTTGAGCGACAACTTAGCTGTAGGGCAGCCCGTGATATCATCTTTCATGCATGATGAAAGAGAAGTGAGTGCGATGGCTGAGATGCAAACTAGTTTGCAACATTTGTTGTTGAGGAAATGTGCCATATTCTTTATCTTTTATAATCTTTTACTTTTACTTATTTTATATAGAGAGTGCCGTAGGTAGCGAATATCTTTGCTTCATCAGCTCTCTGTTTCGTTGCCTTCGGCATCGTTATTATCTAAGGATGAAAAGTGCAGTCTTTCGGGTTGGGGGTATGACGGCACGTCTTTGTATCTCCCACCTTTTATACATGGGCGGCAATGTTAGTTATCTTTTAAGAATGTTTTCGTTCTTTTCAGAACGAACGTTTGATTGATAAACTCTCGGAGGAGGATTGCTCCCCCGAGAGTCTTGGTATATATATAAGTATTTATATTTTATCTTTCTGGTATGACGGAATATTACTTCAAATCAACGTCCTGGTTGTTGAGAACCCAAGGGTTAACAGAAACCTCAACATCGAGATAGTACAATGTACGGTCATCTGGACCACCATTAGGAACCTGGGCACCAACATTAAATATGTTCTTTACATTTAACAGGTAGATGCTGTTACGCTGGATAGTGTTGGCTACACCGAGATACTGATCCTTAATCTTCTGAACATAGTATGTCTTACCAGCGTTGAAGACCTCGATATCATACTTCTTGCGGAATTCATCCAGCTTAGCCTCTGGATCTGTTGCGTCATTTTTAGCAGCTTTCAATTCGTCAACAACTGCATCTTTGGTCTGTCCATTAAAGATAGCCTTTT
>OITT01000113.1_pt1 | contig 32760 bp, 31 predicted proteins | sample 1586731 | NCBI WGS metagenome assembly OITT01 (sample SAMN02675048, study PRJEB24791) | human gut metagenome, SKBSTL034 | isolation source: stool | host: Homo sapiens | place: USA
CAAGAAGGCTCAGAAATGACCGTTCGCGATTACATAACTGGGCAGCTCATAGCGTTTGGTGTTACGGATGCTACCTTAGCGGATATTGAAGGGGTGAGCCTCGATGAGGTATATCTCCCAAGCGTTAATGGAACAGAAGTACGAAAGGCTATGATTCCACTTTTGGAAAGGTTAATACTCCTTCCCCGTCAAACGAGTGTCAATGAAAATGGCTTCTCTGTTTCATGGGACTTCGAAGGTATCGGGAAGTATTACGCTTATCTATGCCGTAAAGAGGGAGTTAAACCAGACAAAGAGGTATTAACAGCAGCAGGGATCAACACAGCTACTTTCATGCACTTCAATCTCTAAGCTTATGCTTTATGCGCCACACACTTTGGAGCGTTGGGTAGAAAAAACCGAGCGTGATGAATATGGACGTCTTACACGTCCTGAAAGCGGAGAGGGGAGATGGGAAAAAATCTGTAAATGCCGTGCTGACCTAGAGACAACAGGAGACCTAAATTCCTCCGATCGGAAAACCATTGTACAGCGTATCAAGGTAACAGCAGAGCTTCATCCAATCAAAGGTGGAGAGCTTGTGCGAGTAACTCGTGCAGATGGCAGCGTGAAGGGTGAAGGGTATGTAGAGGCATTACGAACAGCTGAATACTTGCGCTATATGAGTTTTTACATCTAATGAAATACGATTTCTCTGATATCCACGACTATCTTTTACAAGCTACTGAGGAAGTATACGAGGCAGAACGCGAGGCAGGCGAAGAAGCCGTAAGGATAAACCGTAAAAGTACAGGCTATCGCGACAAAACAGGTCACCTCCGTGCGTCCAACTTCTACAAAGTAGACGATAGCGGGCTCACGATAGGTAACTCAGCTGAATACGCCAGCAATGTGGAATCAAGAGGAGCGAATGTAGCTAACGAAGGCGCGCTTTTAGCGCACCGTATTCTTAACAAGGAATGATACTCTATACTGATGTGGCAAACATTGTGGTCGATGATTGCAAGGCGATAGGCATAACAGACCAAGTATTTCAAAATGCTCCAATAGGTAAGATGACAGAACGCATCGTTGTTCACGTTCATGGACGAAGCAGAGAGAAACACTGGGACAAGGGCTTTGTAGAGGTAAACCTCTGCGTTCCTGACTTTCATGGAGAACCTGACCTCGTCCGACTGCAAGAAATGGAACGTGCGGCATGCCTGTTTTTTGAGAATATTGGAGTAGGAAAGTATAACGGCTCTTATTATGACTACGACATCGAATCACGTGGGCTAGAAAAACAGGAAGGGTATCACTACATCAACATTAAATTGCAATTTAACGTACTAACATAGACTATGGCAACAAAGGCAATTCCATTTATCGGCATCCTCAAGCTGTGGTACTGCGACCCGTTGAAGACGGCGATTACCAAAATGGCGGACGTCACCACACTTCTCAGCTCTGCTACTGCGGTTGAGAACGTTCACGGTGACACGTGGAACTTCACACAGGATGATCCGAGCGTCACGGAGTACGTCAACCAGCTAACAGGTGAGATTTACTACAGAGAACGCACCGCTGAAGGAAAGAGTACCATCAACTTTACAATGGGCGAATATGATTATGCTACGAAGGCAGCTCTTCAAGGTGGTGAAGTTATCCAAGAGACGGAGAGTGACGTCGGCTGGAAAAAGACGGCATACAAGGGTGAAGTCTTCAAGTGTATTATCGCACAGACGAAGACAGGTAACTACATAATTTTCTCCAACGCGCACATTACGGCTAAGACAGACAAGCAAGACCACAATCTCGGCTTGGGTGTTACGGCTGTAGCCTGTGAGAGTGAGAAGGCAGATATTGCTCCTGAGTACTGGATTCAAGTACCCCAAGGATAATCAACGACGCGGACGAGAGGTTATGTTCCTTTCGTCCGCGTGCATTTACAATAAAAGCTATGGAACTAAGCAAATACATAAAGTTCGAGACTTCCACGCTCAACCGTTCACAAATTCGCCTATCAGATTACAACCCAAGAGGCTGTACGGATGAAGGCAAGAAGCATTTAAAACGAGGAATAAAGAAGTTCGGATTAGTAGAGGCTGTAGTAGTAAACAAGCGTACAGGCTATACCCTTGTTGGAGGGCATCAGCGCATCTCTGTACTTGATGAGTTAAATAAATACCCTGCTAATGACTACGCACTCCCAGCGTGTATTATAGACGTTGATGAGAAAGGAGAAAAGGAACTGAATATTCTTCTGAACAATCCTAACGCGCAGGGTTATTGGGATTATGACAAACTGGCGCAGATAGTTCCAGATATCGATTGGAAAGACGCAGGATTGACAGATGCCGACCTAAATATGATAGGAGTAGACTATCTTCTACAAACTGAAGAAGAAGCTTCCATCGCAGACGAGTTGGCGCAAATCGACATACCACTTGCTGGAGAGCGCGAACAAAAGAAGGAAGAGCGCAGAATAGAACGCGAAGCAGCCAAGCAATCTGAGCAGGACTTTGAAGAACGCAAGGCTCACATGATGCAAGTAAAGAAAGACGTCCGCGAAGAGGCAGCGGAAAACGCGCGTGACCTCAATGCTTACGTCATGCTCTCCTTTGACACGTATGAAGCCAAGGCTGCATTCATGCGTCGCTTTGGATATGATGAGAATCAGAAGTTCATCAAGGGAGAGGTATTCGAGAACCAGGTAGAACGAATTGAATAATGACGAAGAAGAAAGAAAATCCAAAGAGGGGAGGGCACCCTCCTAAATTCAACTACGAAGGAGAAGAGTTCCTTTCAATGATCGAGGGCTTTGCAAAGAATGGACTTACAGACACAGAGATAGCTAATGCTATCGGACTTAATCCTTCTACATTTTCGACCAATAAGACTCGCTTCCCCAAGATGGGCGAAGTGTTAACGCGCGCGAGGTGCAAAATCAACGCTTCTGTGCGTGCTACGTTCCTCCGTGTGGCCTTAGGTGGCAAGAAGTTGACCAACACCACGTATCGTAAGATTCGTGACCGAGACGGCAACGAAACGGGGGAAGTTGAGATACAGACCACGGAAAGTGAAATGCCTCCTTCTCTGCAAGCCCTTTCGGTTTGGTTGTTCCATCATGACCCCGAATGGCGTAAGGTGGAAATGAAAGACTTCAATGAAGATATTCCTACGGATACCGACAAAGGCATTGACATCGAAGCATGGATAAAGAAGGAGCTGGAACTGGAATAAGATATGCCAAACTCGGAGGGTATAGATGTATACGGAACAGCGGCTGTTAGTAATCCTCGTTCTGCATACGATAAAATCAAGAAAGTAATGCAAGAAATAAAGCGTTACGGATTTTCTCGTTCGCGCCCGTTTAGTGTCGGTGCCGTTGAAAAGAGAATGAAAGATTACGCCAAGGAGAAAAATATCACGATAGCGAGCGGAAATCTATATCTATCTGCCCAATCAATAGCTCACGCCAGGAGAGAGGGAAAGGTTTCGGCAAGAATAGCTGTAAGCGAGAAGAGTCTTATGGAATTTCCGAGAAAAAGGAGTCATATGAGACTTTTTTACGACAAAGAAAAGAAGACGTTCGTATATGTGGACGGACGGAATAAGTTTGTCATCCACCCTGATTATAATCTAAAGTTCGGGAAAGAGCGGAAAGACAGAGTAGTATTTGTAACAGCTAGCAAACTTTCCAGTATGGATGAATTCAATATGAAGAAATACGATGAAATAAAAAGAAGGTGAATGCGGCGAGGTCGAATCGCTCATCAATGTTTTATAAAAAACCTGCCACCGTTCCACACATCGTGGCTCTACATTCACCTTCGCTGCAAAGATACAAGCAAGAAGCCGCCAACGAAAGTTTTTTCCTCAAAAAATGATACGCAATCACCCTATATACCGTCCGCTCTACGAAGACAAGAAGAAGTTTATCTTCCTTATCACAGGAGGCCGTGGTTCGGGCAAGTCGTTCGCCGCATCTGCTTTTATCGAACGGCTGACCTTCGAACGCGCTGCCGACAAAATCGTACATCAGATACTCTACACCCGCTACACGATGGTATCGGCAGGCATCTCCGTTATCCCCGAAATGTACGAGAAGATAGAGATAGACGGCACAGGGAAGTATTTCAGTGCCACCAAGACGGACATTGTCAACCGTCTGACAGGTTCCCGAATCATGTTCCGAGGCATTAAGACATCATCGGGCAATCAGACGGCAAAACTGAAGTCTATCCAAGGTATCACCACCTTCGTCTGCGATGAGGCTGAAGAGTGGACCAGCGAGGAGGAGTTTGATAAGATTATGCTCTCAATCCGCCGCAAAGGAATCAAGAACCGAATTCTTATCATCATGAACCCCTGCGATTCCAACCACTTCATCTATCGCAAGTATATCAAGGATACTCATGAACTAAGGGAGATAGACGGTGTACAGGTACAGATTTCCACTCATCCGAGTGTCTGCCATATACACACCACCTATCTCGACAACCTTCCCAACCTTTCAGAAGAATTTATGAAGGAAGTGAACCACATCAAGGAAACCGACCCCGAGAAGTATGCCCACATCGTAATAGGACGTTGGGCGGATGTTGCAGAAGGAGCGGTATTCAAAAAGTGGGGCATCGTGAAGTCCTTCCCTGAGAACGCACGACATGTGGCTTTGGGCATCGACTGGGGATATACCCACGACCCGACAGCCATCGTCCGTTGTGGAATCATCGACAACCGCCTGTACATAGACGAGCTATGCTACGAAACAGGTATGTTGTCATCTGCTGTCATTAAGAGACTGCGCCCCTACACGGAAAAAGGAGAATACACCTATGCCGACTGCGCCGACCCCCGATTGATTGACGAGGTAGCCTTGGGCGATAATACAGGCCCCGTTGTTATCTATCCAGTCACCAAGGGGGCAGGTTCGGTGATAGCAGGCATTGAGAAGATAAAAGAATACGAGCTGTTTGTAACATCCTCAAGCCTCAACCTACAGAACGAGCTTCGTTCTTACGTTTGGGCAAAGGATAAAGACGGACAGTTCATCAATCAACCCGAAGACCACGATAATCACCTAATAGACGCGCTGCGCTACTACATCAACGGAAAGATACTCGGAAGGGTATCACCGCCGCGCAAGCCTGTCACAAAGGAATCACTTGGAATTTTCTAATCATGGCAAAAGGAGAAGCCTGCGAAGAGATACGACAATATGATTGTCTCTCTACGGATGGAACATCATTCAAAAAACTGTACAAAAAACACAACTGCAATGGATATAAGCCGACTTTTTAGAAGCGAAATACGCGAGCTGATGCGTTCATCGGTACATATCTCCGATTACAACCCAAGAAAAATCTCGGATGAAGGGAGGCAACTTCTTCGTGACAGTATGCTTCAATATGGGATAGTAGGAGGTATTGTAGTCAATGAGCGTACTTGGAATGTTGTAGGAGGCAATCAAAAAATTGCCATCTTAGATGAAATGAGCAACGGGGAGGATTTTAAAATTCGAGCTGAGGTTATTTCCGTTGACGAGAAAACAGAAAAGCAACTCAACGTTATTCTCAATAGTTCGAAGGTTGGTGGTGATTGGGATTATGATGCCCTTTCTCGAATGCTGCCCGATATTGATTGGCGCGCGGCAGGTATTACCGATGAGGACTTGAGACTGATGGATATGGAATACCTCCTTTCAAGCGAGGATATTTCTTCCGATGCGGCAAACACTACAGAAACAATAGAAGTCGCATTCAGTGATTCGGGGAATAGCCAAAACAATAGTGTCGCACGTGTAGTAGAGCCTCAAGTTTCTCTGGATGACGATAGTGAAGACGATGATGAAGATGATGAAGATGATGAAGATGATGACGGCGACGAGGAGGAAGTAGATGATTATGATTACAAAGCCGAAGATGATGGCGAGGAAGAAGAAGTAGAAGACAAGCGCAGCTTTTATGAGTCAATGTATAAGGACGTACTGTATGAAAGCAATAATGACTTCGAGATTCCCAATCTACTCCTTGAAATGCAAGCAGGTAAGTTAGAACTCCCCTTTTCTCCTTGGGGGGCTAACAGCCGACTGAGAAAGGATGTAACCACGTATCACTTTTACGTGGATGATTATCGTTTCTCAGCTCTCTTCAAGAACCCCATCAATCTTTTAGCAAGTGGTTGCAAGGCGGTTGTAGAGCCTAACTGCTCCTGCCACGACCAGACACCGATTGCTTGGGGCTTGCAACTTATCTATCAGAAGCGATGGTTGGCGCGCTATTTTCAAGAGTGCGGAATTAAGGTGTATGCAGACCTGAATGTATCACACAAGTTTGTCGAATACAACAAGATGGGCATTCCGAAGGGCTATAACGCTTTTGCTACTCGTGGTTTAGATGGATGGCTTCATTCGTTGGAGTCAGACTTACAAGTTGCACAAGAAATTAGTGGTCTTGAAAGACCTAATCTTATCGTATATGGTGGCGGTAAGGAAGTCCGAAAGTTCTGCCAAGAACACGGACTGCTTTATGTAACCGATTTTATTAACGCTAAAAGAATATAGACATGGGAAGAAACAGCGCTGGGGTAAGAGCTGGAACCAATGATGGTTCTGGCCAGTATAAGGGAAAGATTTCAAACGAAGGTTCGCTCGTAGAAATGAAAGATAAGGCTATGTATAAGGCAACAAAACAAGCAATTTCGCGTTATCATGCCGTAATGGGTGTTCGCCAAAGAAACGTAAAGTTGGCCGACTTGGGTGGTTCTGCTTATGGTGTGCACGTCACAAGGGGCGGACAGTCTGAGGCTGTGTATCTTAATAGAAAACATTTTGATACTGGTGCAAAGAACGTTCATAAAGAACACGCAAATAACTACAAAACAGGATGGAGTACAAAAACCAATAAACCTGTAGCTCACACCGTTACGCATGAACTCGCACACGCTACCTGGAACGCCCATATGACCAGCCCGAACCAAAGGGCTGCAGGAAAGGAAATAGAAAAACTATATAAAAAATGGAGTAACGACAAACGCAAGAAAGGATATGGCAAATACGCCGAAACAAACGTGAGCGAATTCTGGGCTGAGACAGTTACCAAGGCTGTCCATGGCAAATCAGATAAATATACACGGACAGTTAAGGATATTGCCAAGAAGTATAAACTTTAAGTATAACTATTTCACTAAGACAAAACTATGAAGAAAATCGAATTGAGCACTGATGAGATTAAGGTCATCAAACAGCAACTCAACGGAGAAATCGAAGTCTGGCATGCAACAGACGAGCAGAAAAAACTGCTCATGGGCGTAATCGACAAGGCTCATGCACTCATGGATGAGTTGGACGCATACGACGATTTGGATAATTACATGGAGGGTGGCCTGATTGCCTGGTTCTACGACAAGTATAAGGCGCAATAAGATACACCTGATACTCACGAAAGGAGAAGCCCACGGTACACCACTGTGGGACTCTCTTTTGTTTTTATATGATTATGATAACCAATATCAGCGAAGATTAAACAAACACCATGGAGCAGCCATGCAAGAAGCATCCCGTTTAGTAAGTTCAGCTATTTTGGGGCTTGACATCCGAACTGTTGTCATAAGCGGTGTTCCGTATGTCATCCACCCACCAACCATTCAGCGGATAGCCGCCGCAGCCTATTATTTATCCTCTTTGGCTGGGAATGACGCAAAGACGATGTCAGATGTGTTCCATGCAATTAGCCAGGTGGAAGAGGCGGCTCATGCCCTTTCTCATCTTGTAGTCGGAGACGATTCTTTGTTTGAGACCTTTTCCAATGCGGAACTTGATGAGGTTGTAGAAGCATTGTCCGAAGCAGTCAGCCTCATCTCCGTGGAAAATTTTACGAGGCTGTTGGCTTTGTCGAAGAGCGTGGCAAGGCTGACAGCGAAGCCCAAACTGTAGGTAATGACACTCTATTAGGACAGATAGCAACGTTCTGTGAAAATCTGCATCTCTCCTATAATGAAGTGGTAAACGTAATTCCCTATCGAAATCTCACAATTATGTTGAAGGACAAACTTCACGCTGCTACAGGTGATGTTATGCACGAAGTAAGTGATGAAGCCTTCTTTGCATCGAAGGGAATAAAGCCTACTCCCATACAGGGATAGAACAACAGAGCCCGTGCGCTATCATGACGCACGGGCTTTTATTTATCCGAATACAATATCGAGTACCTTTCGGTTAGCCTCATCGATATTACTCCAATCCTTCTTGATGTAAATATCTGTTACCCTCATAGTAGGGTCAGAATGGTTCAAGGCGGAGTGAACCGTATATTTGTCCACCTTGGCATTGTTGGTGGCTATCGTAGCCCATGAATGCCGCGCCGCATAGAACTGAAGCTTCTCCTCTCCGATGATTTCTCCGATATCTTTCAAACCAGCATTGAGGCAGGTCGTAAACGTGTACATGGTGGAATAGTATCGGTAAAAGCAGAACACCCGCTGTCCTGTAGGGTCTCGCCATTTATCCACAAGCGGAAGAGCCTCATCGGGAACAAGGACGGATACCTCAGCGTTATCTGCTCGTCTGTCCTTTGTCTTGGCGCGGTTGTATGTAATACGTCCGTTGTGGTAATCTGTAGCCTCAAAGAGGTCAACGGAGTTCATTCCAAGGAGATAAAACGAAAGCATAAACACATCCTTCGCGATATTGAACCGCCGAATCCTATCGGGAATCTCCTCAATATAGTCCATTTGGGCGATCATCCGTATCTGTTCCACAGTCAGAGCACGCGGTTTGGATAATTCCAGCTTCGGGATTTCCACCTTCTTAAATGGCGAATACGGAATAGGAATCTTCCCTCGTTCCTCATCGTTAAACTCATTCTTGGCCTTGTTGTACATCGCGCGAAGGCAGCATAGGTATCTGTTTTGCGCTGCGAGACCTTTCGTCCCCTTCTTCCTGTCGTATGTTTCTCCGATCCAATCGCGCCACTCACTGAGCATCGAAGAGGAGATTTCGGAAACGTCTATCGAATCGCGCCCGATGAACCTAACAAAGCTGTTAATCGCAATGACGTACTTGGCGGCCGTTCCACCTTTTCCGTTATTGGTCATCTTCTCGGCGAGCTTCCTTCCGTATTGAATAAAATCAAGGCGAAACTCCTCGCTGGTGTTGCTGGTAAGATACTCAACAACCTCATCTATCGTCATCGCATCAGTGTTCACCGCATTGCACTTATCGCGGTATTCCTTGATGAGGCTTTCCGCGAAGTCGATATGCTTGTAATTCTTCAGCTTGAGACCGCCACGGGTTACATCCTCCTGCGACAGGCGGATGTGTGTGGGTATTCTTCTCTTTGCACGCTTGTGTATTATTCGGATGACTAATCCATACGTTCCATCGCTCCTCTTATAGGATGGAACCTCATATTTGAATGAAACCATAATCGTAGTTATATTAGTTGGATATCAAGGAGTTTAGCAATCATTCTTTTGGTCAATATTTTAGGCAACATTTTGGTCAACATTTGGGCAACAATTGTCAGCATTCCTCGTAATTGGGTGCTGAAAATAAGCCTCCTTACTGCCGAAAACTACCACGTTAGACCGTATTTGTATGCCTTATCTGCATCGCAAAACATCTGATTTCCAAGGAGTTAAACAAAAAATCCGCCTCCCATTCTTGCCGCTGCAAGGGGGAGGCGGACATCACCTTTACTATAAACCTATATTATGAAAACATTCACTTTCTTTTAGAGTTATCTTTGGGTTCAGCAAGTTCAACGGCAAAGGAGCGGTTCATGCCGCTTTGCGTTTTTGCACGCACCCAAAGTACGCGGTCGGTACTGAGATTGGCTGCCTTGACAACCTCATCAAAGTCCTTAAGAGAACGCATTTCGCGATCGTTTATCTTCATCAGAATCATTCCCTTAGTCAGACCAGCTTCTTTCAGCTTACCGTCGCGGATGGCCGAAATTAACAGACCGTAGGGTAGGTTGAGTTCGCGCATTTCCTTTTCATTCAAAGGACGTAGGGCGGCACCTAAGGATTCTGTATCAAGTGTCTGTACAGCTACGGTCGTACCCTGAATGTTACGGAGGGTCAGTGTGGCTGTATGAACTTTTTTATCGCGGATGTATGTTACAGTAATCTTGTCACCGGGACGATGACTAACCATCATTTCCTGTAACTCACCGAATTTTTCAATCTTCTTTCCGTCAACTTGAGTAATCACGTCGCCTGCTTTCAAACCAGCTTCGTAGGCTGCTCCGTCCGCACTTACTTCAATAACGTAAATACCATTGACCGTTCCAAGATCAACTTCCTTGCCCTTTTCCTTTTCCGCATCGATATAGGCTGAGACATCGCTACCGCTGATACCAAGTAAAGCACGCTGTACGGTACCATATTTGCGCAAATCTTCTACGACCTTGTTCATAATGGAGGTAGGAATGGCAAAACCATAACCCGAATAAGAACCCGTCTGGGAATAAAGCATGGCATTGATGCCTACCAATTCGCCACGTGCGTTGACTAAGGCTCCACCCGAATTACCCGGATTAATCGCAGCATCGGTCTGGATAAAGCTCTCGATGCTTCCCGGGGTGGCACCTAAGGAACGTGCCTTGGCACTAACGATGCCCGCTGTAACGGTGGAAGTGAGACTAAAGGGGTTACCGATAGCCAATACCCACTCACCGAGTTTCAAATTATCGGAGTTAGCCACCTTGATAGCCGGAAGGCCTTGGGCTTCTATTTTAATGAGTGCGAGGTCAGTTGTCTTATCCAAGCCAATGATGCGTGCTTTGTATTCACGGTTGTCATTCAGCTTGACAGTCATCTCGTCCGCATCCTGGACGACGTGATTGTTGGTGACAATGTATCCATCCTCTGTTAAGATTACTCCAGAACCAGCACCTGTGCGCTTGGGAGTCTGGATTTTCCGTTGTTGATTACCTCCATTTCCTCTACCGAAGAAATCTCCAAAGAAGTCTTCAAAGCCGAAGGGATCACGATACTGAACAGTTTCAGTTCGTCCGTTGGTTGTAACTTTGATATATACTACAGAGTTTACCGCATTTTCAGCAGCGTAGGTCAAATCAATGGGATTATGAGGAACGGCAGCCGTTGCGACCGGAGTTTGCAACCCGAGCACAAAGGCCAAAGCCATTACAGAGAGATATTTGCACTTCATATTCGGAGTCATTAAATTTTTCGTCGGCAAAAGTACAACATCACTTCAATGGCCAAAGTCCTAAGCCCCTAAAAATAGCGGTTGATTGCTCTCTTTTAACAAGGTCGCTTCCCAACGTAAAACTTGTTAGATATTAGACTTTCGGATTTAAGGATTTGCACCAACTATATTTCTTTCATCTTTCTGGTGCATACTTCTTCTCAATGAGATAGAATAAGCGGCATCTCGCCGGTACATGAACCAGCAGGATGCCGCTTACTCTATGATTAGTTGTGTAGGTTCCTACAGATTAAGTTCATTCCACCAGGTGGAATCGCACTTGAGATACTTCGCAAACCATGCGAAGATGGCATTTTGCCAAGCAAGTCGTTTGTGGTAATCTACAACGACGTGGTCTTGACCTTCTACTTGTACGTAAGCTACTTCGCGACCCAAAATCTTCAATGCCGTAAAGAGTTGCTGGCTCTCGTTGGTCGGAACATTGGTGTCGACGGTACCGTGGAGCAACAACAGGGGGGTGTGAATCTTGTCTGCATTGAAGAGCGGTGATTGCTTTACGTAAAGTTCAGGGTTATTCCAGGGGTAACTGCCGTATTGGGCGCACTCGCCGTAAGAATATCCCCAATAACCTCCGCCCCAGTAGCTGGCAATGTTGCTGATGCCTGCATGCGAGATGGCGGTTGCAAAGATATCAGTCTGCGTTTGGAGGTATTGGGTCATGAAACCTCCATAGGAAGCACCCATGCAACCGATTTTGGTCTGGTCAATAAAGGGATGAGCTGCACAGAACTTCTTCGTTCCTTCGATGATGTCGTCACCAGACTCCTTGCCCCAAGTATTGACGTGGCGAGCCGCAAACTCCTGACCATAACCGATGGCACCGCTGGGATTGGGTACGTAGACTACGTATCCTTGTCCGGCCAATACTTGTAACGGGTACTGGAACTCCAGACTCTTGGTCGTAGGTGTGCAACCACCGTAGTAGTAGACAATGAGCGGATACTTCTTAGAAGCGTCAAAGTCGGGGGGTAACAGGTAGAATCCGTCGATGGAGTCACCGCGCGTTGCCATGAAGCGCCACGTGTGGCAAGTACCGATGGCTATGCCTTCAGCTAATTTGTCGAAGTTGATAAAGCCGATGCGCTGTGCCTCGGGTTTTTCTTTATTCAGTTGGCAGGTAAACATTTCGCGTGCACGCTCAATCGTGTTGCCAAAGAATACTGCGCGCGGTTGGCGGGTACGAGTTGCAATGGTATAATCCTGTACCATCGTAACCGGGAGTTCGTAACGTGTTACCTTGTGGCTCTTCATATCGAGAGAGAAGAGCGAACGGTCTGTGCGGTCGGTGGCTACGAAGTATACTTTGCCATCGCCACAGGACCATTGATAATCCTCGACAGCTGGACCGAAGTTGCGCAATAGGGGAGTTGTCTTCTGACTGGCAATGTCGTAGAGATAGAGGCGGTAGTCGAAAGCGTTGGGGACCTGACCAGGCTTCACTTCACTGCCTATGCCATTGAAGGCAGCGGGTGAAGCGGAAATCAGCAATTGCTTGGCATCGGGGGAGAAACGGGCTGAAGCAACAAATGCGGTGTCGGTTAGCAACGTGTCTGTTTTTCCCGTATACGCATCCATGCGCAAGATTCCTGTGCGTTGGAAGGGAGCTTTGTTGGCATCAAAGCGGCTGTACTGTAAGAGCAGGTGACGGCCATCCTGAGAGATATCAGCCAAATAGATACCTGCCGACCCGAAGGTCAGACGTTGCATGAGTCCGCTCTTCAGGTCATAGCGCCAAAGGCTGTTGCGGTTTCTCCATCCCGGCATGCGGTCATCGGGTTCTTGCAGACGCTTTAAACCGTCTTTCGAACCTTTGCCCGTTTCGACCTTGGAGAAGATGAGGTAATCTTCCTTCGGAGAAATGCGGAATCCGCCTTGGGGCAGGTTGTCTGCCAAGACTTGTTCCTTCCCGTTTTCGGGTGTGAAGACAACGAGTTCCTTGCCGATACCGCCCGGACGTGTATAATATAATACGTCGCGTTCCGAAGGTAACCAGTTTAGCTCGATGTATTCGTTGCGGTGCATCAGTTCTTTGCCCGTAGCCATCTCGGTCAGGGTGGTGGTATATTGTGCCTGTCCGTTAGGCTTCATGTAGTAAGACGTTGTCACCAGATATTTTCCTGACGGGGACAAGTTGACGCTACGGTAATGGTCGCCCAGCATCATGTCTGCCATGGTGTATGGACGTAACGAGGTAGCGTTGACCTCAACGCCATCTAAGTTTTCACCGACAAGACGCACGTCAAAGCTATCCTTGTCAGCCTTTTGGGTCAATACTTGTAATACCAGTTCGGCACGTCCGGGCGTCAGCGTCAAGTTCTTGTCTGCACACTCTTTGCCGTTGACATAGAGTTTGTAGCTCTTCAACTGCTTAACTTCTACGCGTGCTTTTACGAAACGGGGAGTTTGTACCGTAAAGCGCAATATTCTCAACGTAGGCAAGCTGTCAGACCCTACGGTGAGTGCATCGCCTTGGCGAATGGGAAGGCTAACAGCCTTACGTACACGTGTCGAAGAGACCAACGCGTTATTTTCGTTCAATACTTCCTGAATGTCAAAAGCTTTTCCCTGCATGTTTACTGAATCGGTCAGCAAGGGGAGTTGCACGGGGTATGGACCTTCTGCTTGTGCCTGCTTCACGACCAGCGTGTCACTGCTTTGTACAGATAGAGCCAAAAGTAGAGATAATAACATGATGATGAATTAGATAGAATAGATGTGGTTTCGTTATAGGCCTTCGCGTTCTCTTCCCATCAACTGGAAGTCTTTCTTGCGAAGTTTGAAACTGTTGGTTAAGTATTTGTCGCGTACAATCTGGTTTTCTGCCAGTTCCTCCGGCGTACCTTGGAAGAGAATACGTCCTTCGAAGAGCAAGTAGGCACGATTGGTAATACAGAGCGTTTCCTCGACGTTGTGGTCGGTGATAAGGATACCGATATTACGATCCTTGAGTTTCCACACGATGTACTGAATGTCCTCTACCGCAATCGGGTCGACACCGGCAAAGGGCTCATCAAGCATGATAAACTTCGGGTCGATGGCCAAACAACGGGCAATTTCTGTACGTCTGCGCTCACCGCCCGAGAGTTGGTCACCCAAGTTCTTGCGTACTTTTTGCAGACGAAATTCAGCGATGAGACTTTCCAGCTTTTCTTGACAGTATTCTTTGGAGCGTCCTGTCAGTTCAAGCACCGACGCGATATTGTCTTCCACACTCATCTTACGGAAGACTGATGCTTCCTGTGCCAAATAGCCAATACCCTTCTGCGCCCGCTTGTAAACCGGATCTTTAGTAATCTCCTCTTTATCGAGGAAAATACGTCCGCCATTGGGTACGACCAAACCGGTGGTCATGTAGAAGGAAGTTGTCTTACCCGCACCGTTGGGACCAAGCAGTCCGACAATTTCGCCTTGTTTCACTTCGAAGGAAACACCGTTAACGACGGTGCGCTTACCATATTGCTTCACCAACCCTTCAGAGCGGAGTACCATGCGGTTGGGTTCGGTGGTGGGAGACTGTGTGTCATTAACAGGTTGATCAGCGGCACCTGCCGCCATTTCAGTTATGGCTACCATAAGGGGAATCTTAGAACAGATTTTAAACAGCAAAATCCGTGGAGATAGTTTGCCATTCAGGTAAAACGACCTCCACGGACAAGTGTCCTTGATTTATTTCACTTTCGTATTATACTTCAGCGTCCGCATAAAGGAATCGCTTGATGCTTCGTTTCGGAGTCTTTTCAAATTCCTCATGGTAGATTTTCACACCGGCAATGCGCTCGTAAGCGGCTACCATTTCGTTGAGGTCTTTGCGGTTTTGCTCCATGGCCATTCGGAGTCCCGAGTCATCGAGTCCGTCACGCTTAGCTTCATCGAAGTCGGGGTAAACCAAGGCGTAGAGCTTGTCGCCCTTCTGAATGATGATGCTTTCGTTGACGTAGGGAAGCGTATTAAGTTTGTCTTCAATTTCTTCAGGATAGATGTTCTGTCCCGATGCACCGAGGAGCATGTTCTTGCTTCGACCGCGAATGAAGAGGTTGCCTTCGCTGTCCATTACGCCAAGGTCGCCTGTGTGGTACCAACCTTCGCTGTCGAGAGTGGCTCGGGTTGCTTCCTCATTCTTGAAGTAGCCTAACATGACGTTGGCACCGCGTGCCAAAATTTCGCCTACTTCGTTTTGCGGGTCATTGCTGTTGATTTTTACTTCCATGCGGGGGACCGTCTTACCGCATGATCCGGGGCGGAACTGGTGCCAGTCTTCGTAAGTAATAATCGGTGCACACTCGGTTGCGCCGTAGCCAACCGTGTAGGGGAAGCCAATCTTATGGAGCAGGGTTTCAACTTCGCTGTTGAAAGCGGCACCGCCGATGATGATTTCGTAGAAGTTGCCACCAAAGGTTTCAACCAATTTCTCGCGAATCTTTTCGCGGATGCGTCCGCTGATGACGGGCAATTTCAGCAAGACCTTCATGCTCGGAGTCTGGAGCTTGGGCAATACGTTCTTCTTGATAATCTTCTCGATAATCAAAGGCACGGAGATGATAATCGCCGGCTTGATTTCGCCAAAGGCCTGCATCACAATCTTGGGTGAAGGAATGCGGGTGAGGTAGTAGATGTGGCAGCCGTGGAGGAATTCAAAGATGAATTCAAAGGCCATACCATACATGTGAGCCTGAGGCAACATCGAAATGATACTGTCTGCGCGCTTTACCTGCTTGCCGAGCACTTTTTCTGCAAAGAGATAGTTGGACCACATGGCACGATAGGGAATCATCACGCCCTTGGAGTTGGAAGTCGTGCCGCTGGTGTAGTTGATGAGAGCCAAGGCTTCGGAATCAGACACGTGAGGATAAACTACATGCTCCTGACGGAAATACTTCGGGTACTTCTTACCGAAGAGTTCGTTCAAGTGTTCGCGCGCTTGAGTGAGCAGTTCGGAACGTGAAACGAGCAACGAATAGTCTGGAATGTAGATAACACCTTCCAAGTTAGGCATTTCGTCGGCATTGAGTTCCGGCCAAATCATGTCACCGACAAAGAGGATTTTAGCCTCTGAGTGGTTGACAATGTCGTGAACCTGTTGCGCCTTAAATTCGTGAAGGATGGGAACAGCTACGGCACCGTAAGTCAAGATGGCGAGAAAGGCTGTAGACCAATGCGCACTGTTACGGCCGCATACGGCGATTTTATCGCCCTTTTGCACACCTGCATTTTCAAACATGATGTGCAACTTCTCAATTTTGCGGGCTACGTCTTTATACTGTAGGGTAGCTCCCTGGTAGTCGGTCAGCGCGTTCAAATCCCAATTCTTCTTGAGACTTTCCGCTATTAAATCAACGAAATCAGAATAATTTTCCATAATGGGTTGTTAGGGGAGGATTTGGAAGTCGACGGATGAAAGGGGGGAGGGTGTTTCGAAGGTCGCTCCCTGTGAGAGGGGAGAAGAAGCACTCTTTTTCTTCGCTCTACGGAGCCGAAAACATTCGACTTCAAAATCGCACATTGGATAAAAGTTTGTGCAAAAGTAATAATATTCAAAGAAATACGAAGTGAGGGGCAGAGAAAAAGTCTGCCCCTTCCTCATTAACCAATGTGCTTTTTCACATACGTTCGTTCGGGGAATCCCCTTCGCATAGCGTACTAAAATGAAACGAACGGAGCGTGGTGCTTATGCATAAGCAATCACTTCGTATGCCTGGCAGTGGGCATAGCGTTGGAGTAGGCTAACGGTAAGAGCTACCGTTTCTTCCAAATTGTGCTCGTCGCCGTCGTATCCGTTAATCAGAACGAGTAAGTGGGTCGTGTCGAGTTGAAGCATGGTGCGCACACTGTCGCTGGTTGGGGTCGCAAAGCCGCCTGTACGGTCGCGGTAGACGGGCAGATTTTCAATGTTGAGTATGCCACGGCCAATGCCTTCATACGGTTCGTTGGCTTGTCCTAAATCCAGTTCTATGGTGTCGCCCTCGATGCAGTCGGCATTGAGAGCTGCTGTGGAGTAACCACTGAACAGGGAGGCGAGGTTGACCAGGTCTACGACCGTATTGACTGTATAAAGCGACTTGCCTTGCAGTACGCGGCGGGCCAACTGTTCGCAGGCCGGACGGTAACGGCTGGGGTCTTTGCCTGCAGCCTTGTAGGCGGCACGTGTGGCCGCAATGCCCGTGCGGTGCTTGATGGATTCGGTCGTATAGTGTTGACGGAGTCGTGCTACTTCTTCTTCAATTTCGGCCCAAAGTTCGGGCGACGTTTCGCTGTTGGTGATTTCAGCATAAATGGCTCTTCCGGCAAATTGAGGACAAATGGCGCGGAAGGCGGAGGAGGATTGGATGTGGTACATAGTTGTAGTAAGGGGGGGGAAATTGGGAGTGACTGACGATTTTTTAGTGCATTACCTGTGCGAAAACAATGCGGAAACGAGTCCATCCGTCCGTGTCGGTTTGGAGGGTGAAAGCACAGGCATGTTTGGTGAGCACTTCGCGAATGTATATTAAGCCGATGCCTTGTCCCGTGGGCTTCGTCGAAAAGAAGGGGGTAAAGAGTTTCTCTTCGTTTTCGGGGGAAATGCCTGGACCGTTGTCAGCTACTTCGAGCTGTGGAGGATGGGCTGAGGTGCGAATGCGTATTTCTCCGTTTTCACCGATGCTTTCAGCTGCATTCTTAACCAGGTTGATGAGCACTTGTTCGAACAAGGCTTCATCAATATTTACTTGCGGGTCGGTGTCATCGAGTTGGGTGGTAAGCTGAATGTGGCGTTGGCGGCATTGGCTTTCCATGAGTAATTGGCATGTTTCTATCAGCTTGTTAAGCGAGAATGGTTTCAGTTGGGGATCGGGCAGTTTGACAATTTCTGCTAATCGCCCGATAAATTGGTTCATGCCCATGCAGCGTTCGGAACACACTTGCATGGCGGTGCATAAATCCGTGTTACCTTCTTCGCTGCCGAGTATATCGGTCAGTGAGTAGAGTGTAGAGGTGACACCTGCCATGCTGTTGTTTACCTCGTGGGCTATCATGCGGATGACTTTCTCGTAGGTCTTCTTCTCCGTGCGCATAATGACTTCCGTCAGGCTTTCGATGAGCATGAACGGGTGGGGGAAACCCTGGTCGAAGAAGGAAAGAGATGAACAGCGGTAAATCATGGAATCGTTGAGACGCACCGTTTCGGTCTTTCCCTTGGGAATGCGTTTGAGACGCAGAGCCAAAGGGGTGGGAATCTCGTCAAGTGTTCGACCCATGAATTCGTTTTCAGTTTGTCCACCCAGGAAACGCCGAGCGGCCGTATTGAGTCCCGTAATGCGGTGGTCAAAGTCGAAAAGAATGACTCCCATTGGGGAAGCACTGATAAGCAGGTCGAGAAAATGATTTTGTTCGCGAACGTGCAACCGCTCATTTTTCAGTTGCTCCATTAAACGGTTGAAGAGCAACACGATGCGGTCGGCATCATATTGCCCTACGGGAGCGAGTCGGCTGCTGAAGTCCTGCGCCTGAAGCAGGTCCATTGCATCACCGATGACGCGAAGCGGTTTGACCGTCTTGCGGTAGAAATAATACAGGAAGATGAGTGCCCACACGATGACTCCCTCAATGACATAGAAAGCTACTTCTGAGGTGGGAATGTAGCGGTAAACAAGTGCACCGATCAAGGCTATCAGTCCAGCCCATCCGACAAACAAACTGCGGATGTGGAGGGCACGAATCACGACGGGAATTTTCTTTCGTAGCATGAGGTGAGAATGGGTGGGGGGAAGTTGATTATATGCGAGCACGCAGGTGGAGTGAGAAGAGGGGGACTTATCCCTCAATCTGATATTTCTCCATGCGGCGGTAGAGTGCACCGCGACTGATGCCGAGCAGCAAGGCCGTTTGCGAGAGGTTACCCTCTGTACGCCGCAAGGCTTCGATGATGGCGCAACGCTCCATTTCTTCGAGTGTCTGCCCCTGCCAGGCGGTTTCGTCTGTTGCGACGTGTGCCGATGGAGGGAGCGGGCCGGAGGCATCGTATTGTGTGCGGAAGTCGTCGGCCGTCAGTCGGTTCTTGCAGCAGACTAACAGGGTACGCTCGACTAAATTCTTCAATTCACGGATATTGCCCGGGTAGGGCAGTGACAGCAGGAAGCGAATGGCATCAGCTTCCAGCGTTACCGGGGGCAGACTGTGCTGACGGCATTGCAGTTCGAGAAAGTGGTTCGCCAAAAGCGGAATGTCTTCGCGGCGTTCGCGCAGGGATGGTAGTTTGACTGTAATGAGGTTGATGCGGTAGAAGAGGTCTTCGCGAAAAGTCTTTTCCTGAATCATGCGTGGCAGGTCTGCATTGGTGGCACTGATCACGCGCACGTCAGCCTTGCGTTGGCGGCTGTCACCCAACACCTCGTAGGTTTGGTCTTGCAATACGCGCAACAGTTTCACCTGGCAGGCTAAGTCCAGTTCGCCGATTTCGTCGAGAAAGATGGTTCCTTTTTCAGCCAGTTCGAAGCGTCCTGTGCGGTCTGCCACTGCTCCGGTGAAGGCTCCCTTTCGGTGGCCGAACATCTCACTTTCGAAGAGCGTTTGCGAGATGCCGCCCAAATTGACCTTCACAAAGTTTTGATTCGCCCGCAAACTGTTGCGGTGAATGGTCTCGGCTACTAACTCCTTGCCTGTGCCGTTCTCGCCCGCAATCAGTACCGACGCATTGGTACGGGCAATGCGTTTCACTACGCCGAGCACCTCCTTCAACGCTTCGCTTTCGCCTACAATCAGACTGCGGTTAAAGCCTTCGTCCGCTTCCGTCGGTTGGCTGTCTGCGGTCAGTTCGAGGGCTGTCTCGATGCGTTGCATCAGCAGCAGGTTGTTCCAGGGTTTCGTGATGAAGTCGAAAGCTCCCGCTTGCATTCCCTCGACAGCTAAAGGAATGCTGCCCCACGCTGTCATCAGAATCACCGGTACTTCGGGGTGTAACACTTTGATCTGACGCAGTAAAAACAGCCCTTCTTCGCCCGTTGTAGAGAGTCCGAAGTTCATGTCCATCAGTATCAGTCGGGGGACGGCTTTGCGCACCGTTGCAATGGCCTCGGCAGGCGTTGCTACCGCCTCGACCTCCTTGCCCGATCGGCTTAACATGAGGGTAAGGGAGGAACGGATGGCGCGGTCGTCGTCAACTATGAGTATTTTGTCCATGTATTGTAGGAGGGGGATAAGTTATGAGGTTGTGCGTTGGCTGGATATTCCTATGAATCGAGAACTTGCCATATGGGATTTCCCGACAAATCTCTTTCGCTTCTATCCTCTAACGCAGAAAATTCATTTATCGTACAATTTCGTCAAAATCTGCATCAATATTGCAGTGCGTAGCAAAGTCCCACAGCGTGAGGCTGCGCAATTGGTAATAGGCATACCAGTAGTTCAGCAATTCGCTGATGTACTTCCGGCGTGCTTCGTCTTTGCCGCTTTGTGCATCGTTGAGATCGAGCGTACTGATGCGACCAATAAGAAACGTTTCGACGTTGTTTTGGTAGCGTTTACGGGCGATTTTGTCAGCTTCGCGGGCTATGTGCAACTGGTCTTGCTGGTTGTTAAAGCGTTCCGTCAGCACAAATAAACGTTGCTGAAAGTCCGCTTCCTCCTTTCTTATTTGTTGGCGAACGACCTCTCTCCGGCTTTCCGCCACTTTGACTTGCCCCCGCCGTTTACCCCAGTCGAGCAAGGGTAAACGCACCCCGACTTCAACCACCTGATTGTCCTTCGTATGAGTATAGGCAGGAGCGATGGCATCGCCGTAACCAGTCAGTCCTACTTGAGCAAAAAGCGATACCTGCCTGCGGTTGCCTTTGGCGCGAGCCACTTCGTAGTCGGCTTCGAGTTGCCGACGGCGCAGGTTGTGTGTGAAGGCATTGCGTTCGAGTGCTTTTCGCAGAACCTCGGGATAAGCCAGGGTGAGGGTCTCAATCTGTTCGGGGAGTTGCGGCACCAGTTCCTCACCTTCGCCCAGCGTCAAGAAGGAACGGAGCGTAAACATGGCAGACTGCTGTTCACTCACAGAGGTCGTCAGCGAAGAGCGGGCGTTGAGCACGTTGAGCCGTAATTGCAGCAGGTCGTTTTCGCTGATTTTTCCCATCGACCGTTTGGTCTCTGCCGCCAGCTGAAGTTTTTCGGCATTTTCAAGATTCAGCTTTGCGATGCTGACGTTCTCACGTGCCAACAGAAGGTTGAAGTAATATTCAATGGTCTTCATCGTCACCTCTTCGGTTGCAGTCAGAAAGCGCGCCTGCGCTTCGCGGTAGCGAACAGGCTCAATACGCCGATTCCACTTCGTTGCGTTGACGCTAAAGAGCGGTTGGTTCAGCGTCAGCACCAAGGGGACTGACATAAACTGCTGTCGGTGGTGACTTGTTCCCAGTTGGGTAAGGTAGTCGAGCGAACTGTTCAGCGAGAGGGTGCCGCCCGTCAGCCACAGATTCTGGCTTACGGAGAGGTTGCCATGAAGGGTGAGGTAATTATTGCGCACATAGGTGTGGGAGCCGTCGTCTTGTTGGTAGACGTTGTAATTCTTGCGGTAACTTGGCAACGTGGCTTCCAGATTGACCTCGGGTAACAAGGTCGCGCGAAAACTGCGGTAATTCCAATAGGCAGCCTTTAGTTCGCTGCGTGCGCTCGCTGCGTCCACACTCTGTTTGCGTGCCAGGGTAATGGCTTCATTGAGTGTAATGGGGCGGGGCATCAGTGCCTGGCTGTTGACACTGAGCGGAATGAAAAAGATGGAGAGAAAGAAAAGTTTCATGGCAGATAGTTGAAGAGTTGAATAGTTTATGAGTTGAAGGGTTGAAGACTTGAAGGTTGAAGAGTTTATGCAGGAAGTCATTGGCTTGATGAATAAACTTTAAACTCCCCAACTCATAAACTCTTCAACCCTTCCACTTTTCTATTCCACCTGTCTTCCGTCAAAGAAGCGTATGGTTCGTGTTGAGAGGCGTGCCTGCTCCTCGTTATGGGTCACCATGACAACGGTGCGCCCGTCTTCCTGGTTGAGTCGGCGCAGTATGTCCATCACCTCGCCGCCCATCTGCGAATCGAGGTTACCCGTCGGTTCGTCTGCTAAGATAATGTCAGGGTTGCCCACAATGGCGCGAGCTATTGCCACTCGCTGGCATTGTCCACCCGAGAGTTGCGACGGGTAGTGGTGCATGCGGTGGCTCAGGCCAACACGTTCCAGTACTTCTTTGGCGCGGCGACGGCGTTCGCTTCCCGACATTTTGCGGAAGGTGAGCGGCAGCTCCACGTTGTCGAGTACATTGAGCGTATGAATCAAGTGGAACGACTGAAAGACAAAACCCAGCGTACGGTTGCGGAAGGCAGCCAGTTCGCTGTCCTTGGTTTCATTCGTAATGAGTTGTCCGCAGAGTTCCACCGTACCACTAGTGGGACGGTCCAAAAGTCCGATGATGTTGAGTAAGGTTGACTTGCCACATCCCGAAGGCCCCATGATGCTCAGAAATTCTCCTTTCCTGACTTCCAGGTTGACATTGTCGAGGGCATGGGTTTGAATGGTATCTACATGGTAAATTTTATGAATGCTGTTGAGTTGGATGATATTGTTCATAATTGATAGTTGTTAGCGGGTTAAGGGGAAAAGTTGTGGGGGGTAAGAGTTGAGAAGTTGAAGGGTTGGGAAGAAATCCTTATGCCGTTATTTCGGATAAACTCTTCAACTGATAATAAATAGAACCAGTCTAAAAGCTTAACCATACACTAATAGCTACTCATAAGAGGTGCTATAAGCGTTGGAAGGCTGATGTGGCTTCCACATTCAGCTGCGACAGACGTCGGAGTACTCATACGGCACCCGAATTCAGCTGCGACAGACGTCGGAGTACTCATACGGCACCCGAATTTTGCTGCGACAGGCGTCGGAGTACTGATACGGGGGGCTTATTCTTCGCGCAATGCTTCCGTGGGCTGCATGTGGCTGAGCTGACGAGTCGGGATGTAGATGCCCAAACTCACCACGACAACAAGAATGGTCCAGGTAAGCAGCGAGACAACGGTAAAGTGTATGCCGAAGGATTCGAACCAGTAGCGACCCTGTAGCAGGTTCGTGAGGTTGTTGCCGTTTTGGCTCCACGGGGTATAAAGTCCTTCATCGAGCGCGTAGTGCAGGTAGAGCAGACAGGCAGCACCCACTGTCACAGTGACCAGTACGAAGCCTTCGGTAAGGAAGGCACGCATGATTTGTGAGGAGGTGGCACCGAAGCTTTTCATAATCCCGATTTCCTCGCAGCGGCTGCGTGTTTGCATCCAAAAGGTACCCGTCACACCCAAAAAGAGGAAGAGCAGAAAAAAGCCTGCCAGGATGGTTCGTACGCGCAGTTGTTGTGTGACTTCCTGCCTGTCCGCCTGCATGTATTCGCTGAAGGATTGTACGCTGCGCACGTAGTAGTTTCCGGCGTGCAGCTGTTTCTTGGCCCATTCGTTGAAGGCAGGCAGAAAGTCAGATTCGTTTATCCCTTCGCGTAGTCTCACCACGAGGTCTTGAGTGGCAGACGCATGGGTGAGCATCGACATCACGGGCATCGGAACACTGCCGCCGCGCATGCGTACCATGGCTGTCGTTCCGATTACATGAAGGTGGTTGACCGTATCGTTTTGTCCGATAAGCGGTTTCCCGGGCAGGGTTCCCGCGCTGATGATGACCTTTTGCGGACTTTCTCCCGCTTGTCCTTGAAGCAGTTCGTCGAGTCGGGCATTGGTCATGCCGTCGGTTTCGGTAAAGCGCAACGTCTGGAAATAATCAGAACCAGGCACAAGTTGCATCCCCCATACCTGCGTGCAGAGGGTGTCGAGCTGGAAGCTCCAGGACATCGTATTCATACTGTAGGGGCCTGTAGGACCGTAGAAGGTAGCTTTGGCTACATCGGGATGCCGGCGCACGAGTTGCAACATGCGCCACTTGTTTTCGTTTTTGGCGTTGAAGTCATTGGCGGCAGGGTCGTAGCGGGGTGATTTGGAAGAGTATTCTGCCAACTCGATGCGGTACAACCGTTTTTCGTCAAATCCGTTGGGCATGGACTCAATGGAGAAAAGGACGGCCAGAGGGTCGAGTATTATCCATAGAATGATGGATACAAACAGCAGTTCACATGCCAGCCAGCCGTAGCGTTTCTTGCGTGTCCAGAGCATTTTAAGCATTAAGCGTATCATAGGAAGATTATGGAGTTAAAAGATGATTCTTACAGATAGATTTCATGATCAATCGGAGATTCAAAAGATAGCGATGCCGAAAGGTTTCAGTCAGCACTCCGCCCGATCTTTTAAACCGCTTATTTTTTCGTGTCGAGTGCCTGTACGATGGGGATTCGCATGGCATGCCAGGCCGGAATAAGAGCTGAAAGAAGATTGAGTAACAGACAGAAGCCGAAAGTCACCAGGAAGAGGAGGGGGAAGAAGAGCATATCGGGACGGATGAGTGTGTCGTGCGTGCCGTTGCGCATATTGCCATAGGTGTCGAAGAGACCTATTACCCAGTCTGTTCCCCAAGCGAGCAAAGCCCAGGAGAGGAGGAGTCCGATAAGTCCGCCGAGGAAGGTCAGTATCAGATTTTCTCCAATGACTTGCCGCATCAGGTAACCTCGGCTTGCGCCAAACGCTTTGCTCACACCAAGTTCGCTCCAGCGTGTTTCCATTTGTCCCGAAATCATGCCGCCCAAATTGACGGCTGGCACGATGAGGAAAGTCAGCAACAGTGCTCCCCAGAACTTTATCAGGCCGCGAAGGTCTATTTCTTGGTTGCCGGGTACGAGGTTGCGTTTCCATGAAGGCAGCGGACCTTGCAACTCCATCTGCATGCCGTCGGGCTGGCTTGCATTGTGTCGGCGCACCAGTTCACGGATGTCGGCTTGCATCTGTTGTGCTTGCGCTTCGTCACGTGTACGGAAAACTACGGTGTAAGGCCCCGTGATAATGTCGGCGTTAGAATAAGCAAAATAGTCGGGTAGACAGCTGTAGGGCAACCAGATTTCGGCAAATGAGACGGGGGTGAGGCTCGAAGCGTCGCGAACAACTCCCGTTACGGTGTATTCGGTGTCGTTCATCTTGAAGCTTCGCCCTTTCGCTTTGTCCGTACCGAAGAGTTGGCGAGCCAGGGAAGAAGCGATGACGGCACAGGGACGTGCTGCATCCAGGTCTGCCTGCGTGAAGGGAGAGCCATCGAGAAACTGAAAGTCGAAAACGCGGAAGAAGCCCGGATCGGTGTACTTTGTCTTGACGCGTTGTTCGGTTGTGCCGTCGCCAAGCTGTAGATTGTCTTTCAATCCGAAGTCACAATAATAAATACCTGTTACGGCTTCAACCGAACGAAGCGGCCGAAACCACTGATTGATCATGCCTTCGGAGCAGCACCCGCCGCCCAGACGATTGCCTTCAGCATCCGTCAGGCTGATAGAGCGCAGTTCGTATTGCTGGGCACGATGGTTTTCGGGATAAATAGGGGCAGTGAGCAGGTGAAAGTACATGACGACAATCATGGTAAGTACCACGGGCACGGCTGTTCCTAACAGATAGAACGTGCCGAAGAGTTTGTTTTGCCGAAGTAGGGCAATGGTTTGTTTGAAATAACGGATAATCATAGAAGTGAAGGAAATAATATGAGTTTGAGAGAGAGGGTTTAAGTATCTTGAGCTTAGGATCGGTATTTTTACCTCATTGCTTTTTATTCCAGTTTCACCACGCGCTTTTGTTTATAGGAACTCATGTCGCTGATGACGATTTCTTCGCCCGGTTGCAGACCGCTGATGACTTCAACGTGGTCGAAATCGCATTCGCCCAAACGAACTGTACGCTGGTGGAGTTCGTCATCTTTGCGTACAAAGAAGGTGTATTCCCCCGGTCCAGTATAAAACGAACGGTTGGCGATGCGTACGGCCTGTTCGCGTAGGGCATGTACCACGTAAAGATCAGCCTTAATACCCGAACGAAGGCGTGTGGAAAGAGAATCGGCGAGTTGTACGTAGAACCCGACTACTCCGTTTTTGCTTTGTGGTGCCACACCCGACACTTTGCCCACGCTCACTTGGCGGTTGACGCGCACCAGTACATTGGCTCCGATGCGTACACGGTCGGCATAGGTGTCGGCAAGTTCGCCTTCAATCTTGTAGCGGTTTACGTCGGCAAGGATGGCCAACTTTTCGCCCTTCCCGACTTGTGCCCCGACCAGTGAATGAATAAAGGTGAGTACTGCTCGGCGGGGTGCACAGATACGGGCATTGTCGAGCGTGCGCTTTTGTTCTGCCATGCTTTTGTAAAACATGGCAAGTTCGAGTTGCTTCACTTTGTGATCTGCCTGTCGCACCTTTCGCTCGTTTCGGAGCTTTGTCGTGAGCTGTTTGAGTTCCATTTTCGCCGTTTGGTAAGCAAGTTCCGCTTGGCGTACCTGGTCCGCTGTTCCCGAACCGAGGCTGTCGAGGTAACGTTCGTTACGCCATTCTACTTTCATGCGGTCTAGCTTCATACGGGCAATGTTGATTTGCATTTCGAGATCGCTCAGGGAGGTTTCGTCATTGACCGTTTGTTGCTCCATACGGCACAGCTTCATTTGTTCCTCGTCCTGCAACTTTTTAAAATCCGTTTGTACGCTTTGCAGGTCAAGTTTCAAGAGCGGCATCCCCGCTTCAACGGTGTCGCCGCTTTGAGCATACACTTCGACAATGCGCGAATCGATAGGCGAGTTGATGATTTCTTCGAAGGCGGGTACCACTTTTCCGTAGGCACTTACGCCTGCCTCGATGGTGCCGACATCAACTTGATAAAAAGTGAGTGACGAGGCTTTAACATGGGTTTGTAAGCGGTTAACTGTTAGCACCACTGTAGCTACTGCTGTCAGTGTTACCGCCGCCACTGTGCCGACAAGCTTTAGCCGACGTTTTCGAAGTACTTCTTTAGCTATAGGTCTATCCATACGATGGAGTATATAGGGATTGCGAATCGGTGTATCCATCTATGCGAAATGAATCATTCCGATTTTATTGCCCTACTAATAGCAAGCAACGTGCCAAACTCCGAAATCCTTGATAACTAGTAAATTCCTGTGCAAAGCCCGTGTCCATTATCGGACACTTGTCCGATAATACGCAACAACGCTGTTCCTTTTGTTTGCGTAAGGTTCGTAGCGGTAGTTTCAGTAGGAACAGTGGAGTGATATCTGATTGTAGAAATATATACAAAGAGAGAGCGCATCAACTAATTGCTTGATGCGCTCTCTTCTATTTTTTGGGGACACTTGGCAAGTGTGTAGTGTTTGTCTTAGTTGAATATCAAGATGGCGATACTCAGCAAAAGAGACGAAACGGAAAGCCAAGTAGAAATGGTTCGTACAGAGTTGTCGTTGTTGGTTGACTGACCCATCTTCACCTTGTTCGGCTCAACATAAACAATGTCGTTTTGTTGCAGGTAATAAACGGGAGAATTGAAGATGTCTTTGGAACGGAGGTCTACGAAGTAAGTTTTGCTTTGATCACCCTCCTGACGAATTACCTTAATCTGATCGCGACGACCGGTAATGTTCAAGTCACCGGCAAGACCGATAGCTTCAATGATGGTGATAGCGTCACGGCTGATTCCGATACGTCCAGGATGTGCCACATCACCCAGTACGGTGATAAACTGGTTGTATGCTGCCACCGTCACCACAGCATCGTTTAAGATACCTTGGCGGAATACCGATTGAATCTTTTCAGCTGCTTCTGAGCGGGTAAGTCCACCAATCTGGATGCGACCAATGCCCAACATATCGATATTACCGTTTTCATCAAGGGTATAGCGTAAGTTCTCAGTCGTTGCATTGGAAGAGGAATAGGTACTTCCTGCTGAAAGATTATAGCGTTCTGCTAATTCGGGAGTAGCAGCACTGGTCACAATGATGCTGACCTTATCACCTGGAACCAACTTCAATACGTTTTGAGAGGGAGTTGCTACTACTGTAGAAGAAGTAGCATCTTGGAAGTAAGCTATTTTCTCTCGCGTTTTGCAAGAACCTAATGTCAGTACAGCCAATAAAAGGAGAATGAGATTGCTTTTCATTTATTCTGTTGGGTTTAAATTATGTCCGAACAAATTCATGAAATCCTAATCCAATAACCATTGTTTAGGCTTGGGACTCCATGCAGAATCATAGTTATGGAACTATATTGCTTAGTCTAGACTATGAAATGTGGCGCAAAGTTAGAACTTAAAATTGGATAAGCATTTCCTCACTCCTATAAATATAATGTAATGTGTTCTATCTGATTTCTTTTCAGAACAACTTTTGTCCTTTTGACTATCAAGGCTTATCTTTGCGTTACAACAATCGTTTTTACTCAATAGATTCTCACTCCTCATGATAGATCAGAAACAGATACTCGCTAATTTAGGTTTTCAATCGCTTACTCCGATGCAGGAAGCCATGTACCAGGCTGGGGCATCACGTGGTGGTGTCGTGTTGCTTTCACCCACGGGTTCAGGCAAGACATTGGCTTACTTGTTGCCTCTTGTAGCTCAAGTAGATGCTACGGTTGATTCCCTTCAAGCAGTTGTCGTCGTACCCACTCGTGAATTGGCGCAGCAAAGTGAGGAGGTGCTCCGACGCATGAAGACGGGGCTTCGTGCAATGGCACTCTATGGTGGTCGTCCTGCCATGCAGGAACATCGTGTGATTCGTGAGCTAAAACCACAAATTGTATTTGCTACGCCGGGTCGACTCAACGATCATCTGGATAAGGAAAATTTGAATGCTTACGGGGTACGTATCTTAGTGATTGACGAGTTCGACAAATGCTTGGCGTTAGGTTTCCAAGAGGAAATGAACCGTATTGTGACGCGAGTGAAGCAGGCGCAATACAGCTGGCTGATGTCTGCTACCGATGCAGAAGAAATCCCTGCTTTCATGAATCGTATGGCCAGTCATTTCGAGCAATTAAACTTCCTCGCTACTCAAACTCATTTGGAACAACGTATTGAAGTGAAACAAGTCGTTTCACCTCTGCGTGATAAGCTGGAAACCCTAGGACATTTGCTCACCGACTTAAAGGGAACTCCGGCAATAGTCTTCGTAGCTCACCGAGAAAGTGTTGAGCGGGTAGGAGCTTGGTTGAAACAAGAAGGTTTTGCATCGGTGATGTATCATGGCGGCATGGATCAGGAAGTGCGTGAACGTGCTTTGTATAAATTCCGTAGTGGTGTAGCCAATGTGCTGGTTAGTACTGACTTGGCAGCTCGTGGTTTGGACATTCCCGAAGTAGGTGCCGTGGTGCATTATCATCTTCCGCTCAAAGCCGAGGACTTCACTCACCGCAATGGCCGTACCGCTCGTTGGGAATCTTTAGGTTGCATTTACCTCATCACGAGCCCTGAGGAAGCATTGCCCGACTTTGTCGGTGAAGTGGCTGAATGTCTGGTTTCTACCGGTGCCTTCCGTCCTGTACCTTCGCGGTATGCCTGTATTTATATAGGTCGCGGCAAGCGCGATAAACTGAGCAAGGGTGATATTTTAGGTTTTCTGTGCAAGCAGGGTGGATTGACATCGGCAGACATTGGTCGAATAGATGTAGCGGCTCATCATGCTTATGCAGCCGTGTTGCGCACTCGTGTAAAAGGCTTGTTGAAGCAGGTGGCTGGTGAGAAAATTAAGGGCACGAAGACGCTTATTGAGGAAACTCGTCGATAGGCTAATTCAGAGCGTTATTTTATCAATGTATGGAGTTTGTTAGGGCGGATGACTCTAGTAAACTATCTATCAAACTGATTCATTATGAAAGTACAAATCAAACATACTGCGCTTTGTGAAGCAGCAGAAGAGGGCATGGATGCCTTTTTGAAGGTAATAGTTGATGCAATTCGTCAAGAAGCGGGTGGCGAACTCAATGCAGAGTCCATGGCCAAGCTTTCCCCCGACCAAATCACGCTTTGGGGCTATTCGATTCTCCATGAGGAACTCATGGACGGTGGCTTCATTCAGCTGATATACAACGGCTATGGTCCTTTTTTCTTTGACAATCCCTTTGCCAAGGCTATGCGCCTGTGGGGGTTACGTGAATTTTCCAAGCTGCTCTACAAGGCCAAAGCACTTTATGACGAGCGCAAGGTGGAGTTGACCCGCGAACGTTCAGACGAAGAGTTCATGGCACTCTTTGAACAAAATCCGGAATTTGATGAACTCGATGATGCCTTCGTGGAAGACGAGGAGCAAATAACCGAAGCAATTGTCACGTATGTAGACGAACATCTCGACTTATTTGTTGAGATTGTCAAGGAATAAGCATTTCTCGTCCGACAATTGCAGTTTAACTAAGGGCATCACTACTGTAAACTTCATTCGGTAGGTTGACAGCGGTGTTGCTTCTCTTTTTAATCTTTCCATCCCATTTTTGATTTATGGCTAAAAAGAACAATAATCCCAAAATTCTGCCTACTTCGCGTATTCAAATCAAGAATAAGCGAGCAGAGCATGACTTTTTGGTAATAGATAAATACACTGCTGGTATCGTATTGACGGGTACCGAGATAAAAAGTATTCGTGCTGGCAAAGCGAGTCTGGTTGATACTTTCTGCTACATTCATAACGGCGAAATGTGGGTCAAGAATTCCTATATTGCCGAATACGACTTTGGTTCGTACAACAATCACGCCACACGTCGTGACCGCAAGCTCTTGCTTAACCGTAAGGAAATCCATGCCTTGCAGGAAGAAACCCGTTCTCCAGGTTTTACCATCGTCCCTCTCCGCATGTTTATCAGCGAAAAGGGGCTTGCCAAAATGGTCATCGGTCTATGCCGTGGTAAGAAAGAGTATGATAAACGTGCAACGTTGAAAGAAAAACAAGATCGACGTGAAATGGATCGTGCGATGAAGTCACGCTTGTAGTCTGCTCAATTGCTCAAAGTATAGTAAGCTTATGAAATCGATTCCAACCTTACTGTGTCTGTTCCTCTTCGCCGTAAACTCATTAGGAGTTTGGGGCGAAGATCTTTTTATACATCGTTCAGGCAACCGCTTCTATCGTGGAAATGATTCCACTCCTTATTTATATAAAGGAGTATCTTTTCAGTATGCTCCATTGCAGTCAGGTTTGCCACGCAAGGAAGACCGACATCGTCTGTGTGCCCAACTTGATTCGTTACAGTCGGTGGGTGTTACCAATCTTCGCATTTTGGCAGGTGTTCGAGGTGGTATCCCCGATTCATTGCAAGGTGACAGTTTGCTGTGGGGTATGGATTATCTGCTGAAGGAAATGCATCACCGCAATCAGGTTGCAGTGATTTGTTTTCCCAGTCCTACAGACAGGGCTTGGCTAACTTCGTCAAGTACAATAGCCGATTCGCTCCAAATGTGTTACCAGGGATGGCTTGAACGGGTTGTGAAACATGTAAACCATCATACGCGAAAGGCTTACGGCGAAGACCCTACTATCATGGCATGGCAATTGGGTGAGAATTTGCGTCCAGCTTCCCCCACAGGTGGAGATGCTTTGTTTGCTAGAGTTCGGCAGACCGTACAATATCTTCGTACCCTAGACTCACATCACATGATCACCGTAGGGAGTGAAGGCATTCGAGGTAGTGGAAACAATGTGCAACTCTATCGACGTTTGCATTCGCTTTCGCAAGTTGATTATCTGACTCTACAGTTCCGTCCCATTGCATGGAATTGGTCCTCAAAGTCGGCAGTCTTCACGGCACTTTCACGGGTATATAATAAATCCTCTGAGTATTTAGCTGAGCATGAACGTATTGCCTTCCATTTAAATAAGCCGCTTGTGATAGAGTCTGTTACCTATCCGCACGATGTTGGTTTAGCTCAGTCTGCATCAGGCACACGGGCCCGCGATGCCTATTTTTCCTTTGTATTTTCCTGGCTTACTTCGAATCGTCCTGCCGAAACCTCTCTTTGCGGTGTGCGTGTAGGGGAGTGGGATGCTAATCCCCAACCTTCAGTCGACGATTCTGTTTGTGACGAAGTCATCCGTAGTACGGATTCTGCTACGCTTCAAACCATCCGTTCGGTACGGTGGTAAATGAAGTGTTGAAGAGGGCTTAGCCGGTTGCAATCCTTGTCTACATTCTTTCAGCGTTTGCTGAAATCTTCTATTTCATGCGATTCCATCAAGTTGGAGTGAGAACATTCTATAGGTTCTTCCTGACTTGATGGAATCGCTTTTTTTTTAGTGATATCACAGGGCTGTGCCTAAAGTTGACGATATATATTTGTCTTCTCATTTGTACTCTGTATAGGATAAAATCCTTTTCAACTGATTATGATATCCGCATGTATAGTTTCATTTTGAAATCATAAATGTGATATTAATATCATAATGCTTGATTTCTTCAATAATAAGTTCTATCTTCGCCCCGCTTAATAACATAGTATAATTACAAAGCTTATGAAAAACTTTACACAATGGACAAGGGTACTTGTTGCACTGCTTGTGGTAGGCTTTTTGCTTCCATCCGCAGTTTTTGCACAAGTGAAGTGGGTAGAAAATTTCGATTACCCCGTAGGTGATCTCAATGGACAAGGTGGATGGGGCAGGTATGGTTCCAATCCTA
>OITT01000180.1_pt1 | contig 23694 bp, 12 predicted proteins | sample 1586731 | NCBI WGS metagenome assembly OITT01 (sample SAMN02675048, study PRJEB24791) | human gut metagenome, SKBSTL034 | isolation source: stool | host: Homo sapiens | place: USA
ATCAAAGGAATGTCAGAAGCATTGGTAGATGTACCAACCTTACCCTGATAAGGAGCAAACTTTACCTGAGTATAAGCAGGTGCACCCTGAGCTGCAAGATAAGCCTTCTCTGTTGAATTCAAATTAGCTGAGTTTCCATCACCATCGAGGAACCAGCCCTTACGAGCATCTGTTTTATTGATTTCATTGAAGAGTTTCTTATTAACTTTCTTCCATGCACCAACAGTTGCATAACCATAGCACAATGAACCCATATGAGATGGGAAGTTACAGATACCTGTTGTTACAACACGGTCTGTTTCGTTAATCTTAATACCCCACAACCAGTTGTTGGCAGTGATATCATTGAAACCAGGACGACTAGCTTCTGCAATAGACAATGGCTTAGCACCACTATTGTTAATAACAAAGTTAGCATCCTCAAGCGCAGCACTATAGTTTTTCATCACGAGATAGATACGTGAACGAATGGCACGTGCTGTGTAAATATCAACATAGCGCTTATCGGTACGCCTATAACCACTCTTCTCCAAAAGATTGATGGCCTTGTTCAAGTCACCAAGAATCTGCTCATAAGTTGCAGCTACAGTTGCACGTGGACAACCATTGGTTGCAGCATCATCCTGGTTAGCCTCAGTAATCAATGGCACACCAAGAGCGGTATTAGGATCAACATCACCATAAGTCTTCTGGTAACACTGTACCAATGTGAAGTAATCGAATGCACGGATGGCCAAAGCCTGTGCCAAATAACCTTGAAGCTGTGGATTCTCTGTATCCGCAGCAACTGACTTGGCTACATTATTGGCAGAATAAATCTGGTTGTACATACCCTGCCAAATCATACGATTATCACCATAAGTATAATCTATGTCATCGTAAGTCAAGGCAAAGCTAAACCAGTTGTAACCTATATTCTTACCTACCATATCAATACCTCTTGAGTCCAAGAGGAGCATGATACCAGGGTAACCAATATCGCTATGCACACCTGAACCACGAACAGCACCAAATGTACTGAAGTTAGTCGTGATAGCAGTAACACTAGCTTCCAAACGGTCTGGATTCTGCTCTACAGTCTCAGTCTTCTCGTCAGAAGTTACGTAATTTCCTAATGGCTCTGTGTCAAGGCAAGATGCAAAGAGCAGAGGTGCAGAGGCCATCATGATATATTTTGCTAATTTCATAAATGTTTAATTTTAATTTTATTCTTGTTTGACTTTAGAATGTAATCTTCACACCACCAGAGATTGTTCTACGAGCTGTGTACCAACTGCTAGATACGGAAGTAAGACTCATACGTGGGTCCATACCCTGACGAGCAGTAAACAAAGCTACGTTCTCAATTGAGCCATAGAAACGCAGGCCAGAGATACCGATGCGAGAAGTCCAAGCCTTAGGAAGTGTATAACCCAATGTGATGTTATCGATAGAGAAGTAATCAGAGCTTGTCATGAAACGGTCTGACTCGTTTGTTGCATACTGATCCACAACATCCAAACGTGGAATATCGGAATTTACATTATCCTCGCTCCAAGCCTTCAACACGTCCTTGTGGAAGTTATGACCAGCAGTGAAATCTGTACCACCTGTTGTCATCAAGTTAGCATAACCTTGATCATATACCTTACCACCAAGCTGGAAGCTAGTCTGGATTGCGAAATCTATGCCCTTCCAAGCGAAGTTTGTACCGAAGCCACCATAAACATTAGGCAAGATATTGCCAGTCTCCTTACGATTATAGGTGTAAGCATTCTGATAGTCTGTAGTTGCCTCCTCTATGTAGTTGCCATTCTCATCCTTAACAGGAGTCTCATTATCTTCAGCATCTTTAACAGTCTTCACACCAAGATAGAGAGCCTCACCCTTCTCGTTTACACCAAGATAGTGTGGAAAATACAGGTTGTAGATAGAAGAACCCTCTCTAAAGATACGGCTACCATTGATATACTGACCATTCTCGTAATCAGATGAGAGCTTGTGGATGCGGTTCTTTGTCCATGTACCATTGAGAGATACACCCCACTGCATATTCTGATTCTTGATGATATCATAGTTTACCTCGAATTCAACACCATAGTTCTGTATGGTACCCATATTGACAGGAATCTTTGAGTAACCATTAGAGATTGCTACCTGCTTAAAATCAAGAAGGTTGCTTGTGGCACGGAAGTAGAAATCCAAGGAACCATAAAGACGGCTCTTAAAGAATGAGTAATCTACACCAAAGTCGAATGCATTGGTCTTCTCCCACTTCAAGTTAGGATTACCCTTATACATCAAGGTACCATCAGAGAATACGCCATCAGTACCTGTCATCTGGAAAATATCCTGATAAGCATACCAGCCATAATAAAATAAACTGTAATTATGGTTATCGTTACCAGTTTGTCCAAATGAAGCTCTGAGCTTCAACTGATCAAGAGCAGAGAAATCTTCCAACCAAGCCTCTCTCTTCATATTCCAACCCAAACCGCAGTTGTAGAAGTCACCCCAACGATTGTTCTTTGCAAAGGCTGAGGTACCATCACGACGATAACCCACATTCACGAAGTACTTCTCATCATAGTTGTAGTTAGCTGTGAAGAAGAAACCTGCAGTATTATACTTATGCTGCTGACCACTAGCGCTATACTGAGATGTACCATTACCAAGGGTAAAGTCGCCCATCTTATATAACTGATTAGCATCGCCATAGAAATATACATACTTCAGGCGATATCCCTCGAAACCAGCCATAGCACTTACATTATGCTTGCCAAAAGCATTCTGATAGTTCAAAAGATACTGATGGGTCAAAGCTGTTGTACGAGTCTGGGTATTTGATATCTCACCACCATAACTGCTACTCTGACCATAGAGAGGGTTACTATAGCTAAAGTTGATTGTATTATCAACATTCAAGCCCAAACGAGCTGTAGCGGTGAAGCCATGGGTCAAGTCAACCTTGGCAAACCAGTTACCCTCGAAGATATCCATATTGTACTCTTCCTTGTCGTAAATAAGGGTACCGATAGGGTTAGACATAGACATCCAGTTACGAGTTGCTGAAGTACTTGCACCATCACCAAAGTCATACATCTTCTTACCAGAAGCCTTATCATATGTGATATTGCCTTGAGCATCGCGAACGTACATTGGATAGATAGGAGCTATCTCGTTAGCAAGATAGAATGCGTTACCTGATGATGCAGTACTGTTAGCATCCTGTTCTCCAGGATTTCTGCTATTTGTATGGGTATAACCCATATTAGAACCAAGAGTCAACCACTTATAAGCCTTGTATTCTACATTAGTACGACCTGTAAGACGATCGAAGCCAGATCCCTTAATGGTACCATCATCCTGCAAATAACCAAATGATGTATAGAAAGAGAAGTTATCTGAGCCACCAGAAACGCCTATATTATATTCCTGACGCATGGTTGTCTTGAAAGTCTCATCTTCCCAATCATCTGGAGTAAAGTAGTTAACACCATCAGTATAACCCAATGTAGCCTGTGGGTTGAGTTTACCATTCTTACCAATCAGGTACTGACCAGCAGGAACTGTATAAATTTGATAGCCTGTCTTGCTCAAATCTGCATTGGCAAGCTGGAAAGACCTATTTGCAGAGAATCCACTGTTGTAACGATAGCCATTATAGAAGCCCTTGTACAACAACTCATAATACTGACCAGGATCAGTTACTACGTCATAATTCTTATTCTCACGTGAAACGGCACCCCACTTAGCATCAGCAGTAATCTGAGTACGACCTTGCTGACCCTTTTTGGTAGTAATCATAACGACACCGTTAGAACCACGAGAACCATAAAGAGATGTAGATACAGCATCCTTCAATACGGTCATAGACGCAATATCCTGAGAGTTGATTGATGAGAGATCACCATCGAATGGAACACCATCAACAACATACAATGGAGAGTTGGTACCATTAATAGAGCTGATACCACGAATACGGATTGATGTATCAGAACCTGGCTGACCACTAGTTTGGAAAGTCTGAACACCAGACATTGTACCTACCAAAGCTGCTGACACGTTAGAAATCTGACGAGCCTCAATCTTGGCAGACTTAATCTCTGAAGCAGCACCAGTATAAGCTGACTTCTTAGCTGTGCCATAAGCCACAACAACAACATCATCCAGCAAAGTATCATCTGGATCCAACATAATTTTAACGTTCTTGCCAGCCTTTACTGTCTTAGACTGCATACCAATGTATGTAATCTCCAACTTGGCTCCGGCAGGAGCGTTCAATGAGAAGTTACCGTCAATATCGGTAACTGTACCTGTGTTAGTGCCCGCAACCTTGATAGAAGCACCGATAACAGGGCTGCCATCCTCAGAAGAGGTTACGTGACCAGAGATTTGACTTTGTGCAAAAGCCATGCTCGTGCTAAGAGCAAGACCTGCAACTACTGTCATGAGTCTTTTTTCCATAAATCTCTCTCGTTTAATTAATTAATAAATATATAATGTTTTATATTTCTTTCTCACTACATATCCTCCCAACTTTTATTGGGCGTAGGGGCTCATTTCTTGTCTCCAACTCTTATCCCGAACTGGTAGGGGTGGGTATGTTGCCATACCTTATTATATATAGGGAAGTATCTCAAACTTCACTAAATTTTAATAATATTTTTAATCGGCTGCAAAATTAAGCATTTTTTAGGAAATAACCAAACTTTTTTCTAGAAAAGTTGCACTTTGTTCGATATTTTGTTATAAATATGCGGTTTTTATACACTTTTGCTTATGAAAAACAAGCGAAAGCGGCAGTTTTGTCAAAAACTGCCGCTTTCGCTGAAATACTAACTTTCTGCCTTTAATTCTTTGTCTAGAACAAAGAGCATATAGAGGGGGATGTTGGTGGTTTTTGAACTGTTGTTTCTCTCGTATGGCAAGAGACTGGTGCGAACCAACTTGTCTTGCACCTTCCAGTAAGAGTGGCTTCCTTCCGTGACTGTCTTTCCATTTTAACAATTGGGATATAAGTAGTCTTTCCATACGCTAAAAATTATGTTTTGGCAAAGGTGCTAATAAACAGTGAATTACGCAAGGAAAATCACATTTTCCTAAGGACTTTTAAGTATATTCATCACATTTTCCTAAGGACTTTTCTGTTAAATCATCACATTTTCCTAAGGACTTTTAGGGGCTTAAATCGAGAAATCTGTCGTAATCTCGATAAAAAAGTGAGATTACGACAGATTTTCATGAATTTTCTTTTTAATTACTTGTCTACGGTAGAAGAAACATTGTTCTTATTCATAAATCTTCATTTTAGAAAAGGTTTGAAAATACTTGAGACAGGTATTGCGCCATTCCTTTGCATTCTCCAACTGCACATTGAGCAATGAATCGGTATGTTGCCATTCCTGCTCATGCCCCTTCATATACTGCTTGGCTGAGGTATGCCAGAAGTCGCGGTATACTTCTACCATCGCCACACCCATGTTGTACTTCATGCAGAGTTCCTGCCAGAGGGTGCTGCCTGATTTCATCTTGTAAGTCCAAGGCACATGATGGAACCAGAGAAGGTATTCCTCAGGACAGGTCTCGATGTTATCATACAGACTGCGATATGGTTCTGGATACTGACCGACAGCATCTGTGCCCTTGGATGAACGGTCGAAACCTATACCCTGAGCATCAGCCTTGTGATAGTAGACCGGACACCATTCCAAAGGATAACTTGCGATGAAACCATCTGGCTCCGGACCGTAGTGGTGGTCGAACTTGAAGATGTGGTGCAAACCCAAAGGCATCATATAGTTGACGCAAGCTTCGCGCGAAGTCATCATCATCATCTCTACCGGCTTGGTAAATTTCTCGTCCTGGTTTTCGTAGGTCTGTACGAGCCATTCGTGAGCAATCTCTTCAGCTGTAAGCGAAGGATTCCATGCCAATCTGCCGAAAGCATACCAGTTAGCCTGTGAGAACGGATGACCGCACCAGTTGGCATCATCACCGATATTGGCTACACCTGAGATTCCAACCAGTCTGTCTGGATTAACAAAGCCAAAGAATTCCTTCCACATAGGAGCGAGATAGGTGAGGTGCTTCGACTGACCAAGATATTCCTGGGTAATCTGAAGTTCTGCTATCTGTGGAGTCTGTTTGATGTTGTCGAAGATAGGAGCGTATGGCTCACGTGGCTGGAAGTCGAGCGGACCATTCTTAGACTGCAAGATGACGTTGTCGCGGAACTTTCCGTCCATTCCCTTAAATTCGCTCACAGCCTGTTTCACACGGTCTTCACCTTTATGGTTGGCACCATATACAAAGCTTCGCCACATGATGATGCCTCCGTATGGTTTGACGGCATCGGCAAGCATGTTGGCTCCATCGGCATGTGTGCGGTGGTAGTCGCCAGGACCAGGCTGTCCTTCAGAATTGGCTTTTACGAGGAAACCGCCAAAGTCTGGGATGGTAGCATATATCTCCTTTGCCTTCTTCTGCCACCACTGCTGAACCTTCTTATCCAGTGGGTCGGCAGTCTTGGTGTAGCCTAAAGCCATAGGCGAAGCGAAGTTGATGCTGAGGTATACCCGGATGCCATAAGGACGCAGGATGTTGGCGATGACCTTCACCTTATTAATATATTCTGCAGTCATCATCTTTGGCGATGCGTTTACATTGTTCAGTACGCTGCCGTTGATGCCCAAAGAGGCGTTGGCACGGGCATAGGTGATGAGACGGTCGTGCAGACTCTTGCTGATGCTGCCGCCCTTACCGTTTTTGCCGAGTTTGATTTCTTCCCATTTGAAGATGCTCTTTCCGGCGTAGCCACGTTCGATGCTGCCATCGAGATTATCCCAATGGTTAAGAATGCGGAGACCCACTTGTGGCTTCTCGGTCTCATCAATAGCTTTGCTGAAGTTCTGCTGATTACCGCTACCTGTGTTGTAGGCATCGGTGTTCTGAAGTCGAATTAACTCGTAGGCACCATAGAGCAAACCGATAGGATTGCTGGCGGTGATAGTTGCTTCGTACTGAATGTTGTCGCCTTGCTGGGCAGGACGGGCGTAGATGTTATAGCCCTCGCCCAGATTGAGACTCTTGTCTATCTTGAGCTCAACATTCTTGCCACGCCAGTTGTTTTCTAACTCCTGCTTGGCAATCTTGGCTGTTGCATCATCAGGCAACTGTGAGATGACTTGGCATGAGTTAGCATACTGCTTTCCTAGCCATAACTGTGAACCATCACTCTGTGCAGAAACATGGAGTGATGTAAGTACCGTAATTAATAAAATAAGGTATTTCTTCATATCTTTGCAGATTGTTAATTTGTATTATTGTTGTTTCTGCTGCAAAGATACGAAAAAATACCTTATTCTCTTTTATTTGTTGTTTATTTCTCTTTTCTTTTTGTTTCAGCATATTCGCTAGGCGACATGCCATAGTGTTTCTTGAACACTGTAGAGAAGTGGGTCTGGTTGTTGAAACCTACAGAGTAGGCTACCTGCGTGATATTAATCTGCCCCTCTTCGATGAGTCGTGCCGCCTGTTCCAGTCGGAGGTTACGGATAAATTCTCCGGCAGAAACACCAGCAATCTCCTTTAGTTTACGGTGGAGCTGTGCACGGCTGATACCTACCTTCTCGGTAAGTTTCTCTACATTGAGGTCGGGATCGGCAAGGTGGGCGTTGATATATTTCATCACGCGTTCCATCAGGGCATCGTTGTTGCCCTTTACCTGAATCTGCTCAATCTTCGCCTTCTGGCCCTGTGCTCCGCTGTATTTGCCACGGATGCGTCGCACATTATCCACCAGGTTGTCGATAAGGATATGCAGCTCTTCCATGTCGAAAGGCTTTGCCAGGAAAGCATCGGCTCCTCTGCGAAGTCCCTCCAACCGGTGTTCCACCTCGCTCTTTGAGGTGAGCAGGATGACAGGAATATCGCTAATGTTACTGTTGTTCTTGATGTTCTTGAGCATGGTGATTCCATCCATCTCCGGCATCATCACATCGCTTATCACGAGGTCGTACTTGCCGGTGAGCAGCATCTTCAAACCCTCCTTGCCGTTGCAGGCACGCTCAAAGCGGTACCAGTCGCTCAGTTCTGTCTTGATGTATTGGGCAATCTCGCTGTCATCGTCAACTATCAGGATATTGAAGTTGCGGTTGGCCTGCACTTTCTTTTTGGTAATCTCCTGCTCCTTCTTGTCTTCTTCCAGTATCTCGCCTGGCTGCAGATGGCTGTTGCCCAGCGGAATGCTTACTTCGAAGCAGGAACCCTTGATGCCGTCGGTACGGTTGTAGGCCTTGATCTTGCCTCCGTGCATTTCTACAAATGCCTTACAGAGATTGAGACCGATACCGGTTCCTTCGATATGGAGACCGCTGCTGTTGTTCCCCTGATAGAAACGTTCGAAGAGGCGGTCGGTCTTCTCTTCCTTCAGTCCGATGCCTGTATCTTCTACCCTGATGGTGGCATTCTTTTCGTCTTTACCTATGATAACAGTAATCTCGCCGCCATCAAAGGTATACTTCATGGCATTGGAGAGCAGGTTGGAGATAACCTTGTCAAAGTTGATGCGGTCTATCCAAACCTTCAGCTTGCCTTTATCGCTGCTGAGGCTTTCGTCTTCTTTCAGCTCAAGGGTGATGTTGCGCTCCTGTGCATTGAAGCGGTAGAGCGATACGATGCCATGCAGGAAATCCTTGAGAGGAGTCTCCTGGCAATGGAGATGCATCTGGTTCTTGTCTATCTTTCGCTCATCAAGTATCTGGTTTACCAGAAGCAGGAGGCGCTGGGCATTGCGATCGATGGTATCGATATCCTGTTTGCTTTCGGCATCTGTTAATCTTGTTTTCAGCTTGTTGAGCGGTCCCATGATCAATGTCAGCGGCGAGCGGATATCGTGGGTGGCATTGATGAGAAACTGCATCTTGGTCTCTTCCAGGTCTGCCTTGCGGCGGCGCTCGTATGTATAGATAACATACAGGATGACGCTTGCTATGATCAGGATATAGAGGAGATATGCCTCGGGTGATGCATACCAAGGGTCGCATACCTTGATGTTGATGATGGTAGGATTCTTGGAATATCTGCCATTGCTGGTAGCTCTCACCTCCAGCGTATAGTCGCCCGGTTTCAACTTGTTGAATGCTACGGCATTGGCTCCCTCGTTGGTGCTGTTCCATTTGCCGTCGTTGATGCGGTATTGGAAACTGATATTATCGGTGTTCCTGTAGTTGAGCAGCGAGAACTCCAGAGTGAATGAATTCTGGGAGTAAGGAATGCTGAAGTCTTTGACCATACAGTTGATTGGCTTTCCGTCGATGATGAAGTTGGTGAGATGTACATCTCCCAATTCCATCTTCTTGGCTCTGACAACGTTAGGATAGAAGGTTGTGATACCATCACTGGTTCCGAAGGCGATAAGATCGCTGGCGGTATGCATGGAAGAGCCCAGCACGTACTCACGGGTAGTAAGTCCGTTGCCGTTGATGTGCCCGATAAACTGTCTGTTCTTCTGTTCGTACTGCCAGATGCCCATGGTTGTACTTACCCACAAGTCACCCTTCTGGTCTTTGATGATGCTGCATACCTGCTTGCCTTTCAACGCTTCCGCATGAGGGAAGTTCTTCGTCTTGTTGCTCTTTCTGTCAAACAGATAGAGTCCTTCTTCGGTACCGATGATAATATCGCCGTTCTTTCCTTCGCAGATACCATTCGCCTGTCTGTCTTTCAGAATGTTGAGCCATCCGAAATCCTTGAAACTGAGCGTTTTGGTATTGAGACAGGAAACTCCATTAGAGGTTCCTATCCATAAATGGCCTGTATGATCGAGCGCCATGCTTCGCACCCAGTCGTTGCAGAGAAATCCTTTATCGCCTCTTTGCCGCATATTCAGAACAGTAACCTTGCCGCTTTCCACATTATATATATATAGGCCTTTGCTGTATACAGAAATGTAAAGGTTGCCCTGTGCATCGTCAGTCATACAGTAGATGCCGGCGCTGGTAAAGGTGAGTTTCTGCTGGTATGTACCTGTATGAGGGTTGTAGCTGTAGAGTGCGCTGCCATTGCTGATCCAGTAATCGCCACGTCGGTCTTTATAGATGATGCAAGTACCGGCAGGTGACTGGGGATGGGCGATAATCTTGCCTGAAGCATCAAAACAGAACACACCACTGTTCTGTACCGTACACCATGTTTCACCATTTTCGCCTTGTGCAATAGATGAAACGCTGCTGCCGATGATGTAGTTCTGTGCAGAGAAACTCCAGCTGTTGAAAGCCTGCTGGCGCTGGTTGATCAGGTACAGACCTTTGTTGTAACAGCCTATCCAGAGATTGTTGTCCTTATCTTCGATGATATCGTTGACGAAGGCGGTAGCCAGATTGAAACTGCTGTTGCTGTTCTCCAACTGTTCTACCCTGTTGCTTCCCTTTCTGATCATGAGAACACCATGTTCAGAGGTGCTGATATAGAGGTTGCCTTCGTGGTCGAAGGTAGCATTGTTGATGGTTACATTATTCTGATAACCGCCAAAGTCGTAGCCGGCATCAGCGATGCGGCCTGTCCGGTAATCATAATAGACGATGCCATACATGCAGACGATGAGCATGGCCTGCGGACGATGTTGGATGAAAGCTACAGGTGCTCCGCATGGCGATTTGAAGTCTTTGCGCTGCACCTTGCCTTGTTTCTTGATGAAACGGGTGAAGATAGAAAGGTGGCTACTCTGCCAGAGATAATGATGCTTATCTTCGTAGATATGGGTAAAGAATACATCAGAATCGCGCTCAGCGTATTGCCTTTCCTGTCTGATAGTGAAAAGGTCGTCTGTTCCTTTCTGGGTATTTCTGTCTTTTACAGAATAGAGACCATATCCTGCAGTACCCAGCAGGATATCGCCATTGTGACTTTCTACCATAGAATAGATACGTGGCTTTCTGCCATCAGGAAACTGGAGACGGGCGAAATCGTTCGTCTCATAATTATAGCGCATCAGTCCCTTGGCACAACCTATCCATAGATTACCTTTCTTATCTACCAGCAGATCGGAGATAATATTGTCGGTGATGGAAGTTGTGTCTTCTTCGTTGTGCAGATAGTTGGTAAAGCGGTAGCCGTCAAACTTGCTGAGTCCGTATTCGGTTCCCACCCAGATATATCCGTATTTATCCTGCACCATGCAGTTGATGAGCGAACTTGACAGTTTGCCCGATGTGAAAAGTTCACCACTGTCTGCCCATACCATGAGCGAGATGGTGATAGCGAAGAGTGCCGTGAGGCAATGTCTGATATGCTTCATATTTTCTGTCCGTTTTCTTGTTTAAATTAGGTTGTTACGGCTGCAAAAGTAACAAAAAACAATGAAAGAAACAAATTCTAATGCAATAAAATGTTTCGTTTCTTTTTGTTTCTTTATCTTTTTGTGCCCTTTTTGTAAGTATGAAACAAATAGAAAAGTAATGGTAACTATTAAATACCTGTTATTTCATTACTTATTAGTAAATTTGCATCGTCAACAACAATAGAAACATTAAAAGCATCATAATAACAATGAATAAACAAGCAATAAGAATCTTATCTTTGGCGCTCGTATTGGCTGCGTCAAGTCCTGTAGTTTTTGCCCAGAAGGTATGGAAAGGATCTTGGGCTACAGCAGTGGAATGGACTGGTAAAGGAGATATGCCTAAGGAAAGCTTAAGCAATCGCTCTTGCCGACAGGTGGTTCATGTATCTTTTGGCGGAGAGGAACTCAGAGTGAAGCTCAGCAACGAGCAGAGTAAGGAGCCGGTAGAAATCAAATCGGTGTATATTGCAGATACCGATAAGAACAGCAACTGGTTTGTGAATGGTAAGACCGTGAAGTATCTCAAGTTTAATGGCAAGAAGAATGTAACCATCGCTCCAGGCAAGGCTATCTTCTCAGATGATTTGAAATATGCCTTGAAGAGTGGACAGCGCCTCACGATTACCATCGACTATGGCAAGCAGACTCCAGTGAATGCAACATCCCATCGTGGTTCACGTACCACATCTTATATAGTAAACGGTTTGCATCGTACTCCTAAACCGATGGATAAGAGTTTTGATGATGGCGAGGAGGTGGATCACTGGTACAATCTTTCTGCCATTGATGTGAAGACCGATAAGGCTACCCCAGTGGTGGCTATCCTCGGAAACTCTATTACCGATGGCCGTGGAAGTACTACCAACCATCAGAACCGTTGGACCGATTTCCTCTCGGATGCCCTGAATGCAGAGAAACCATACGGCGTGTTGAATCTCGGAATCGGTGGCAACTGCGTAGTGGAGGGCGGATTGAGCGAACCAGCCATGAAGCGTTTCGACCGTGATATCCTGGGACAGGCAGGTGTGGATAAGCTCATCATCTTTGAGGGAACCAACGATATCGGTTGCTGCGGAGGAAATTATGAACATGTAACAGATACCCTGATTGCCTGCTATAAGGTGCTGATAGCAAAAGCCAAGGCAAAGGGCATCAAGGTATATGGCGGAACCATTACCCCAACCAAGGGCAACGGATGGTATTCTTTCTGGCATGAGGCGATGCGACAGACCGTGAACGAATGGATCAGAAAGAGCGGTGCCTTTGATGGAGTCATCGATTTCGATGAGCTGACCCGTGATCCGAAAGATCCTCAGCGTCTGAAAGCAGAATATTCTGACGACTGGCTGCATCTCAACCCTAAGGGATATGAGGCAATGGGTAAGTTTGCCGCAGAGAAATTGAAGTAAATATATTATATGCATCTTTTATATTATATATATAATAAGGTGTAAACTTAATGACAGAATAAAATATGGAACAGACATCTGTAACACAGGAATCTAAGGGATTCTACAAACTGAATTGGCTACAACGCATCGGATTCGGATCTGGCGACTTGGCGCAAAACCTCATCTACCAGACCATCTGCATGTATCTGTTGTTCTTCTACACCGACATCTATGGACTTAATCCTGGTGTTGCTGCCACCATGTTCTTGGTGGTTCGCTTGGTCGATGTACTCTGGGACCCGTTGGTGGGAACTTATGTAGATAAGCATAATCCACGTTGGGGTAAGTATCGTTCATATCTTGTCCTGGCGGGTTTGCCACTCACCGTACTTGCCATCCTCTGTTTTTGGAATGGTATGGAAGGACAGACAGAAACCATCAAACTCATCTATGCCTATGTAACATACGTAGGCTTGTCTATGCTTTATACATTGATCAATGTGCCTTACGGAGCCTTGAACTCTTCGCTGACTCGCGATACAGACGAGATAACCATCCTTACCTCTGTACGTATGTTCATGGCAAATGTGGGTGGACTCTGTGTATCGGCAGGTGTTCCAATCCTGGTAGCCATGCTCGCAGCAGCCAAGGATCTCCCTATCGAGATGGCACTCTTCATGGGTTTGGGCTCTTTGCCATCTTTCATCTTTATGCCACTCGTTCCTGCCATCAAGAAAAAGGTGGGCAAGAAGAATATGTTCTACATCTTCCTTACTGTGGCTATCGTGGGTATGGCGATGCTTTATATCATCAGCAAGATGGGATCTGTAAAGGATCATATCACGCTGGTTTATATCGCTCAGTTCATCAAATCAACAGGCGTAATCGTAGCTACAGGATATATGTGGGCTCTGATTCCAGAGGTTATCTCTTTTGCAGAATATACCAGCGGCAAGCGTATTGCCGGCATCGTCAATGCCCTGACCGGTATCTTCTATAAGGCAGGTATGGCTTTGGGTGGTGTTATTCCTGGTGCAGTTCTTGCATGGACCGGTTATCAGGCAGCAGCTGCTCAGGAGGGCAACTCTCTTCCTACCGACAGTAATGCTTGGTTTGTTGCCATGCTGATTTTTGCCCTGGTAGGTTTCGCCCTTCTGGTATTCTGCTTTACCCAAACCAAGGAGCGTGTGGTAATGGACGAGAAGGAAACCAAGAATGTTAAGGTGAGTGACCTGTGGACAGAATTCTTCCATAACCGTCCTCTCCGTATCGTGGCACTCTTCTTCATTACAGCCTTCGCCATGATGTCGGTTGGTAATGCTGCCGGTGCTTACTTCATGAACGATTTGGAGCAGCAGACTCCTCTGGCACAGGAGGGTATCCGCTGGCTGGTATGTGTGATTCCTGCCATCTTGCTGGGTTTGGCGATGTTCATCATCTCTAAATATGAGTTGACCGATGAGGTTATCGACGACATCAACAAGAAGATTGAGGCCCGACACAAGGAAGAAAACTAGAGACTATAATTATTAACGAGAAAAATAGATATAAGATATGAAAAAGATCACAACTCTGGCACTGGGGCTGATGCTTGCTTCAACAGCTTTCGCTCAAAAAGCGAACTCTGCAGCTCAAATCCCAACATTCCAGGAAACTATGGGTAAGTACTTCCTGGTAGGTGCTGCCATTAATACCGATTTGCCTGATGGACAAGACCCTGCAGGTGAGGAAGTAGTGAAGAAACAGTTTAACCAGGTAGTTGCCGAAAACTGTATGAAGGGTGAGAAGAATCATCCGGAGGTGAATCGCTTTGATTTCACAGATGGCGATAAGTTGGCCGACTGGGCAGAGAAGAACGGCAAGACCTTGATCGGGCATTGTCTGGTTTGGCATTCTCAGCCACCTAAGTGGATGTTTACCGATGATAAGGGTAATCTGGTAAGCCGTGAAGTGCTTATCGGCAGAATGTATAACCATATTATGAATGTGGTTACTCATTATAAAGGTAGAGTAAAGGGTTGGGACGTTGTGAACGAGGCTTTCGAGGATGATGGCTCTTACCGCAAGTCTCTATATTATAAGATTATCGGTCCGGAGTTCATCGAACTGGCTTTCCGCTTTGCGCATGAGGCTGACCCTAACGTAGAACTCTACTACAATGATTATTCTACTTCGAAGCCAGCCAAGCGAGAGGCTATCTGCAAACTGGTTCGCGATTTGAAGGCGAAGGGTCTCCGCATCGATGCAGTAGGTATGCAGAGCCACAATGGTTTTGATTATCCTGACTATGCTGAGTATGAGAAGAGCATCGAGGCTTTTGCTGGTGAAGGCGTGAAGGTGATGCTGACGGAGTTGGATATGAACATGCTTCCTAATCCGGAAGGATTCGGCGGGGCGGAAATCAGTCAGAAGTTTGAACTTCAGAAGAAGTACAATCCATACGTGAAGGGACTTGACAAGAAGGCGCAGAAACTCTTCAATCAGCGTTATCTCGATCTCTTTAAGATTGTAGAGCGTCACAAGGATGTCATCAGTCGTGTTACCTTCTGGGGTGTCAACGATGGTCACTCTTGGTTGAATGGCTGGCCTATCCCTGGCAGAACCAACTATCCACTGCTCATCGACCGCAACAACGAGGTGAAGCCAGTGGTGAAGGAAATCGTCAATCTCTTTAAGTAAAATCTCTTTAGATAATATTGTACATCTCTTAAAATAATAAACAACAATGAAAGCAAGATATTTGTTCCCAAAGGATTATATGGCAGACCCATCTGCCAATGTGTTTAACGGTCGCCTGTATGTTTACCCATCTCATGACTGGGATAGCGGCGAATGCTTCGACGATGATGGCGGTCACTTCCAGATGAAAGACTATCATGTTCTCTCTATGGACGACGTGATGGAAGGTGAGGTAACCGATCATGGTGTGATTCTCGACGTGAAGGATGTGCCATGGGCTGAGAAGCAGATGTGGGACAACGATGTAGTAGAGAAGGATGGCAAGTACTATCTCATCTTCTCTGCCAAGGATTATAATGGTGTGTTCCATCTAGGTGTGGCTGTAGCTGATAAGCCAGAAGGTCCTTTCATTCCGAATGCCGACCCTATCCGCAAGTCATACAGCATCGACCCTTGTGTGTTCAAGGATGATGATGGCAAGATTTACTGCTACTTCGGTGGTATCTGGGGCGGTCAGCTTCAGTGGTATAAGGACAACAAGGCTCTGAAGGATGAGCATCTCCCTGAAGGCAAGGAGAACCCATTGCCATCTCGTGTAGCCATGATGACGGATGATGTGCAGCAGTTTGCTGAAATGCCAAAGCCTGTTGTCATCGTTGACGAAGAGGGTAATGTTTTGCCAGCAGATGATCCACATCGCTTCTTCGAGGCCAGCTGGATGCATAAGTATAAGGGCAAGTATTACTTCAGCTACTCTACCGGTGATACTCATTATCTCTGCTATGCTGTAGGTGATAATCCTTATGGTCCGTTCACTTACAAGGGTGTTATCCTGGAGCCTGTAGTAGGTTGGACAACCCATCATAGCATCTGTGAGTACAAGGGACAGTGGTATCTGTTCCATCACGACTGCGTGCCATCAAATGATACAACCTGGCTTCGCAGCGTAAAGGTGGCTCCTCTCTTCTATGATGAGGATGATAACATCTTGCCGGTTCAGTCTGAATAAGAGTATTATAATTTTTAGGTTTATAATAGTTTTGATGAATAGTTGATATATAAGTTAATGTTAGTTTAGAAGGAACGGCATCTTCGTGAGGAGATGCCGTTTTCACATATATGCCTTTTCTTTCTTTTCTTCTCTTCCTGTTTTCTCTTTCTTTTCATCTAATGTTATTTTTAAGTTATTTCTATCATTTTGTAGGAGATTTCGGATATTTTTGTTTACCTTTGTGCCCGTAAACCATAAAAAGAATAATTTATGTTGAGATTACTTTTAAGGCTTTGGTGGTTGCAGCAGCGCCGTAACTTCCATAAGCGAGATGCCTTCGTGGCGTGCTACATCATCTTCCTGTATGTGGTGATGGGCGTGAGCTTCTTTCTCAGCTTCACCGAGAATGGGGGAGAACTTGGGGGCGAAGACATGCCTGCCCTGTTGGGAGCCGGTATCGTTGTCGGTATGCTGATTCCAGACATCATCATGAAGATGGTGATGAAGCGGGATATTACGGCGATGGATGATTACGTGAAGTCGCGACCTGTGCCGGAGAAAATCTGGAACAAGTTCCTGCTTACTACCAATCTCGTGAGCTTCTGGAACTATGTGCTTCCAGTGCTTATGCTTCCTGTATTTATCTATTTCCTGCCTGTAGGTCAGGTTATTGCCAGTTTCTTTCTGTTTCTGGCGTTCTCTTATATTGACGGCATCTACATCACCTGCTACCGCAAGGCAACAGAGTGGATTCTGAAATGGCCCTTGATATTGGGATGGATGGGAATGTTTGCCGTGCTGATAGGATATATGTTTGTGAGTTCCTTTTTCCCGGTATGGATGGGATGGGCGGGTATCTTCTTCCTTGCCGGAGCGGTATTCGCCGGACTTACCATCTATCTCTATCACGAAAAGATTTATAACGAGCAGAAGCAGAAGGTTTCCAGGTTCCGTGGTTTCAGCCATATCAACCTCTTCAGTCTGCAATATATCGGCACATTGAGAGCAAAGCGTGTCCGTACGATGGTGATTATGATTGCTGCCATCTTCCTTTTCGATGCCTATCTCTTTGCCTTGCTCCCGGCAGAAGCGGGACAGGAAATGGGGGACAAGGTGGCTATGACTACCCTCTATGTAGCGGGTGCCATCCTGCTGCCATCGGTGGTGTTGTCGCAGTGGACCTTTGGCATTGAGGCAAACTTCTTCCATGGTTTGATGACCAAGCCTGTTAAGGTTAAACAGATGCTGCAGAATTGCTTCTATTATTATATGGTAGTGAGTGCTGTCGCTTTGTTGCTTACCCTTCCGTTCCTTTTCCTGCAGGTCGGAATCGGAATCCAGGTGCTTATCAGCGGTTTCTGTCTGGCAGTATTCATCAATCTCTTCAATCTGCCTACGGCACTCTTCTCTTCCCGTCTGGAGATATTCCAGACTTCCATGTTCAGCATGCAGGGAGCTAATCTGAAGATTAATCTTTATGCCATCGCCTTTCTCTTCCCGCTGGCTGGTGTCTGTGCTGTCTATTATTTCTTCGGTGAGACGGCATGGTTTGTCACCTGCATAACGCTGGCAGTCTTCAGTATCGCCATCCATAAATGGTTCATCGCCAAGATAGCTGCCATCTTCGAGAAGAACAAGTATAAGCGCATGGAGAAGTTTATAGAAAGCTAAGTAAACATTAAACACTACACATTAAACATTAGAATAATGGATATCAAGATTCAGAATCTCAAAAAGATATATAATGGCAATACCGTACTCGATATTGATAATCTGGGTGTTGCAAAGGGCGAGCTGATAGGACTCGTAGGTAATAATGGTGCGGGCAAGACCACCTTGCTCCGTCTGATTATCGACCTGATTCAGGCTGATGACGGTTTCGTGGAAAGCAATGGACAGAAGGTGAACGAGAGTGAAACCTGGAAGGAATATACCGGCAGTTACATCGACGGCAGATTCCTCATCGACTTCCTCACCCCTGAGGAATACTTCGATTTCATCGCTGATGTTTATCACATTGACGATGAAACCCTGCAGGAGCGATTGGCTCAGTTTGAGGGCTTTATGCACGATGAAATCATGGGAACCAAGAAGTATCTCCGTGATTTTTCTCAGGGTAACCGACAGAAGATTGGTATCATCGGAGCTATGATTATTAATCCGAAGGTTCTTCTCCTAGATGAGCCGTTCAACTATCTCGACCCATCTTCCCAGATGACTATCGCCCACATGATTCAGCGTATCTGCAAGGAGCAGGGCACCACGGTCATCATCTCCAGCCACAACCTCAACTTCGTTGCCGACATCTCCTCCCGCATCCTCCTGCTGGAGAAAGGCAAGCTGGTGAAGGATCTTCCGAATGCCGATGGTGCTGCCATCGCTGAACTCAACGAGTACTTCGGTATTCAGGCGGAATAAACTTTTTCCGTTAATATTATACAAATTCCATGATATGATTTGTATAATTATCGTTAAATGCTTACCTTTGCACTCAAACGAAGAAAAAAGAATCAATGAGCAAAGGAAAATTAGCAAAGTTTGCGGATATGGAGCGTTTCGAGAACGTGTTCCAGTATCCATATAGTGTAGTAGATGACGTGCCTTTCGATATGAAGGGCAAGTGGCGTGAGATGTATTTCCACAATGATAACCCTATCGTGCTGGAGTTGGGATGCGGCAAGGGTGAATATACCGTGGAACTTGCCAAGCTCTATCCTGAGATGAACTTCATCGGTGTGGATATCAAGGGCGCACGTATGTGGACCGGTGCCAAGAAAGCGATAGAGGACGGACAGAAGAACGTGGCTTTCCTCCGTACCAACATCGAGATTATCGACCGCTTCTTTGCCGAGGATGAGGTGCAGGAAATCTGGCTCACCTTCTCTGACCCGCAGATGAAGAACCCTCGCAAGCGTCTTACATCTACTTACTTCATGAACCGTTATCGCCACTTCCTCGTGGATGGCGGTATCATCCATCTGAAGACGGACTCCAACTTCCTCTTCACCTATACTTCTTATATGGTGGATGGCAACCATCTGCCGGTGCTCTTCCGTACCGAGGACCTCTATCATCAGGAGGGTATCGATGAGGAAACCCGTAAGATTCTCTCTATCCAGACCTATTATGAGAGTATGTGGATAGAACGTGGCTTGAACATCAAGTATCAGAAGTTCGCCTTGCCACGCGAGGGTGAGCTGGTGGAACCTGATATTGAGATTCCGCTGGATGATTATCGCAGTTATCGCCGTGACAAGCGAAGCTCAAAGGATACAGCGAAGTAGATTTCTACAATGATTTGAATAAGCTTCCGCAATGCTTTGAATGCCTTTCCTCAAGCGTTATTGGCGTTTGAAGAATGCCTCATAAGTATCTGAAAGAAGTAACTGAAGTTGTTCGGAGATACAATAGAAGTTGTTGGAACAGTAAGTATCTCGAAGCGCACAACAGTTGATATGCGGTCGCACATCAGCTGTTGTGCGCTTGTCTTTCAGCTGTTGTGCATGCGTAGAACAGCTGTTGTGCGGCTTTTTAATGGCAATTCTATTGATTGTCTTTGTTAATCAAGTTGACGACTACTTTTACCATTACATCTTTTTCCTCAGTTCTGCTTTCTGCAATCATCAGAGTCAGGGCAACGAGTGTGTTGTCGGCAATTCTCTTATGTCCATTTTCAGCATACAGAATGCCATTCTTCTCCATAAACCAAAGAAAAAGCATGGCCGCAATTCTCTTGTTGCCATCGCTGAATGAATGGTTTTTTACGACAAGGTAGAGCAGCATGGCTGCTTTTTCTTCTACCGAAGCGTAGAGTTCTTCACCACCGAAGGTTTGGTAAATCTGACCTATGCTGCTCTTGAATGAATCATCCTTCTCATTGGCAAACCATTTACTGCCTCCAAACTTTTCTTTCAAAGCATTGATGGCTTCCATTGCATTTTCGTAGGTGGCATGGAACGGCTCGGCTTGAGTCGTCTTGTCAATGAGTAATGTCTGATAATCATATTTGTCGAGAGTATCCAGGGCATAAACATAGTCGCTGATGACATTGAACAGTCCGTTATATTCGCCCTCGGATACTTGATCTTGCAATGTAATTGCACGTGACATCAAACGAACCACTTCTTTCAGTTCGTTGTAATTGTCTAGGCGTTTCTGGTTGATGGCGTAACCCTTGATAATGTATTGCTTCAAGATAGAATTAGCCCATTGACGGAATCTGGTACCATTGATTGACTTTACACGATAGCCTACGGAGATAATGACGTCCAGGTTATAATATTCCGTTTCGACAACCTGTTCAAAGCCGTCGTGGCGGCCATATTTCTTGGTATGTGCAAATTTTGCACATACCAAGGATTTGTCGAGTTCACCTTCTTTAAAACAGTTATTGACATGTCGTGAAATCACAGTTCTGTCACGGCCAAACAACTCTGCCATTTGGCTTTGTGTAAGCCAAACGGTATCATTTTCTAATTTTACATTCAGCTCTATGTTTCCCTCTGGGGAACGATAGATTTCGATGGATGAATTCCTCTGCTCCATACCTTTCATTATTAAAAGTTCTTATTCTAGTACCCAACTTTTGGATAATTCGGCAAAGATACGATAATTGTTTGATTCCTACAAGGTTTTCGAGTATTTTTTCTTCTTTTTGATGAAATTTGCGAAAGATTGAAATGGAAGGAATGTTTTGTTTTTGATTACTTTCAGATTAAATATCGGGACTAGTCTTAGGTTAGGGATATGTATAGTATGTTATGTTCTTCCTATACCTTTTGTTAAATCCGGGAATAATCTTGTTGAATTCAGGAAAAAAAGGTGGAAATGCTTGGCGTTTCCACCTTATTTTATTATATTTGCAGCAAGTTTTTGAAGAAATGCAGTATTCTCAGGGACTGCATGGAACTGACGAAACGACTAAAAGAACAGAAAAGTAATAACTAACGAAATAAACGACAAAATGATGAACTACAAGAAATTGGCTCTTACCGTTGCGGCTGGAGCGATGGCAACTACAATGATGGCGCAATCGGCACCTCAGCTGAATGCCAACAACATCGATGAAGTAATCAAGGCGATGACCTTGGAAGAGAAAGCCCAACTCTTAGTGGGCGGTGGTAACGATGGATTCGTGGGTAGTGGTGCTATGCTCGGACATCAGAAGAAGTTCGTGCCGGGTGCTGCGGGTATTACTGTAGCCATCCCTCGTCTCGGCATTCCTGCTACCGTACAGTGTGATGGTCCTGCCGGAGTTCATATTGATGCTCATCGCGAAGGTGACAGCCGTAGCTACTTTGCCACCGGTTTCCCTATCGGAACCTGTCTGGCTTCTACCTGGAACACCGACCTGGTGCGCAAGGTGGGTGAGGCTATCGGTAAAGAAACCCTGGAGTATGGCTGTGATGTTGTGCTCGGACCGGGTATGAACCTTCATCGCAATCCGCTCTGTGGCCGTAACTTTGAGTATTATTCAGAAGACCCAATCGTAACAGGTCTTATCGGAACCGCCTTTGTACAGGGTGTGCAGAGCCAGGGCGTGGGTGTAAGTGCCAAGCACTTTGCTGTAAACTCTCAGGAAACTGACCGTACCAAGGTGGATGAGCGATTGAGCCAGCGTGCTCTCCGTGAGCTGTATCTGAAAGGTTTCGAGATGATGGTTCGCAAGAGCAATCCTTGGACTATCATGTCTGCCTATAATAAGATTAACGGTGTTTATGCCCAGGGCAACAAGGGTCTCTTGACCGATATTCTCCGCAACGACTGGGGATATAAGGGAATCGTGGAGACTGACTGGATTGGTAAGCGTGCCGACCTTCCGCTGGAACAGGAAGTTGAGGCTGGCAACGACCTGATGATGCCGGGTTATCCAGCTCAGGTACAGGATATTGTTGATGCAGTAAAGAATGGCAAGCTGGATATCAAGGATGTGGACCGCAATGTTCGCCGCATGCTCGAATATATCGTGAAGACTCCTCGATTCAAGGGATATAAATATAGTGGTGAGCCAGACTTGAAGGCTCATGCTGCTATCACCCGTCAGAGTTCTACCGAGGGTATGGTGCTCCTGAAGAATGATGCCGCTCTTCCTATCCATGGCTTGAAGACCGTGGCGCTCTTCGGTGTCAACTCTTACGACTTCATGTCGGGTGGTCTTGGCAGTGGAGCCGTTAATGTAGGCTATTCTGTAGATATGGTTACCGGTTTGAAGAATATCGGTGTAGCAACTACTCCTCAGCTTACGGAAATCTATCAGAATTATGTGAAGTATGCCAAGGCTAAGTTGAAGGCAGACAAGAATCCGATGATGTGGTTCCTGGATCAGGGTCAGCCAAAGCTCGATGAAATCGAGATTACTGAGCGCTGTGTAGCTAACGAGGAGCCAAAGGCAGACGCTGCCATCATCACCATCGGCCGTCAGGCAGGTGAGGGAATGGATCGCCAGATCAATGGTGAGTTCAACCTCAGTCAGATAGAGCAGGATATGATTTTCCGTGTATCTGATGCTTTCCATGCCAAGGGCAAGAAGGTGATTGTCATCATCAACTCGGGTTCTGTGATGGAGACAGCCAGTTGGAGAGACCGTGTGGATGCTATTCTCGTTGCATGGCAGCCAGGTATCGAGGGCGGCAACTCTGTTGCTGATATCCTGACCGGTAAGGTGAATCCATCGGGTAAGTTGACCATGACCTGGCCTATCGCTGCTACCGATCATCCATCTACTGCCAACTTTGCCAAGGATTACGATATGTACACCTACAAGAATCTGCTGGATTGGAGCAAGGGTAACATCAAGGGGTACGATTATAGCAACCACGAGGAGGATATCTACGTAGGTTATCGCTACTTTGATACCTTCAAGAAGAATGTGGCTTATCCTTTCGGTTATGGTTTGAGCTATACTACCTTCGAGTTTGGCAAACCATCTGTCAAGGCTAAAGGCAACAATATCGAGGTTAGCGTAACTATCAAGAATACCGGTAAGGTTGCCGGCAAGGAAGTTGCTGAGGTTTATGTCACCGCTCCTAAGGGCGCTTACGAGAAGCCAGCCAAGGAACTCAAAACTTTCGGCAAGACCAAGTTGCTGAAGCCAGGTGAGAGCCAGACTTTGAAGATGACACTTGAAAAGCGCGATCTTGCCAGCTTCGATGAGGCTAACAGCCAGTGGAAGGTAGATGCAGGTAACTATCTCTTCAAGATAGGTAGTGATGTAGAGAACATCAAGGGTACTGCTACATTGAAGGTGGCAGAATATACCGAGAAGACTAGCAATGCCTGCGCTCCTAAGGTTCAGTTGAACTATCTGAAGC
>OITT01000286.1_pt1 | contig 15058 bp, 9 predicted proteins | sample 1586731 | NCBI WGS metagenome assembly OITT01 (sample SAMN02675048, study PRJEB24791) | human gut metagenome, SKBSTL034 | isolation source: stool | host: Homo sapiens | place: USA
CGAACCTCTACGCAGAACGGGCAAAAGAAGCGCGTGAGAGTCTTTCGCAGGCTCTTACGGGAAAGGGCTTCAATGCGAGCGAGGCCGGCATGCTCCATCAGCTTGTAGATAGCAAGGAAATCGAGGAGTACGCACGCTTGTTAAAGAAAGTACGGCAGCTCAGTGGTACGGATGGGTGGAAGGAGGCTAATGCAGAATTCCAATCTCACATAGAGAGCATTCTCAGCAAGGTTAACCTTTACACACAGGAACTCGGAAAAAATAAGCAGGAACAGTATAAGGCCAAACAGGCATTGCGTGACTATCTGCTTTCTGTAGGTGAAGCTGAGATAGCCGTACGCGCTTCAATAAGTGCGACAAATCGTTCCGCACAAGCAAGTCGGAACGCGTCTGAAGCTGTAGCTCATCTGTCTGATGAAGAGCGACGTCATGCTCAGCAAGCCCACAATTCGCGCATGACTGTTGACCAACTGAACAATCATCTCCGTTCGCTTATAGAAACCTACAATAATGCCAAAATCGGTATCAGCATTCAATATGAGGAAATCAACCCACCCGAGTGGATGAAGAAGTTCAGCAGTAAGGAGGCTAAGAAGATTGCTGATTGGTATACAGCTCAGTTCAATGAAATGGCGCGCCTGGAGTCGGAAACAGGCAGGAAGCATTACCGCGTAATCGGCGGAGTGAAGATGAGCACACATGATGTGGGGGTACGTGCTGGGCAATACAGCAATCAAGCCAAATCTCAGGAGGTAGCAGAAGAAAAAGCAGCAGCCGAAAAGCGTGAAAAGGATAAGAAGAAAAAGAAGGAAGCCGAAAGAGAAGCCAAGCGTGCTGCAAAAAGGGCAGAGACTGAACGAAAGCAACGTGCAGAGGAAGCCGCCAAGAAGCAAGCTGAGATTAAAAAAGAGAGCATCGCGATAGCGCAAGCTAACAAGGAAGCTGTACTTGAAGCAGAAAAGGCGGAAATTGATGCCATGAAGGATGGAGTGGCTAAATCTAAGCGGCTTGCAGACTTCGAACTGAAAGAAAGGCTTGCTGGCATCGAGAAGCAAAAGAAATCCGAGATAGAGAAGATCCGCGAATTCGAATTACTTAAGTGGGAAGCTGAAAACCCGAAAAGATCTCAGCAGGAAGTAAATAAGGCGCGTGACAGAATAGCCAATTCCGTAGGTGAGGAAGACCTTTCAATGGAACAGAAGAAAAGGTTTCAAGCCCTTACTGATTTGGCTATTGCTGAACACAAACGTGCGATGGATGAGCTGTCGAGTGCAGAGGAGTCATCCATGAATGACTATCTGAGCAATTATGGCACGCTACAGGAAAAGAAGCTGGCGGTAATCGCTTCTTACAACAAGAAAATAGCCAATGCTACAACGGAAGGTGAGAAAAAATCACTGGTAGCAGAGAAGAAGCAAGCACTTGCAGATATCGACCTGCAGTCGTTGAAAAAGGATTTACAGCTGGACAAGGTTTTTGGCGACCTTGACAAAGTAGGTACTGATGCTCTTAAGGGATTGAAGAATGCGCTGGAGTCTTTTATCAAGACGAACAAAGACCTGTCCCCCGAGCAATTGAAAGACTTGGCGGAAGCTCTTGAACGAATCAAGGATGAAGCTAACGAGCGCAGCCCCTTTACGGCACTGAGGGATGCCATCCGCGACCTCACAAAGGCACAGGAAGCGTACAATAAGGCAGTTCGCGAAGGCTCTAAGGAAGACCGCGAATCAGCCAAGGAGATACGAAGGAAGGCTCTTGTAGAAGCCATGAAGGCCAAGAATGCCGCCCTCAAGGAAATCGGGGAGTATATGGATGCCGCCCGAAGTGTTACCGACAGCCTCGAATCCATGGGGGTCAGCATCCCCGAATCCATCAATGGGGCGATGGAAGGGTTAGGGGAGGTGCTTAGCGGGCTGGAATCCATCGACCTGACCAAGCCTGCAAGCATCATTTCGGGAGCCTTCAAGACAATAGGCGGTGTCTTCAAGTTGGTCACCTCCTTATTCGGGAGTGAGAATCGCGAATGGGAGAAACTCTCCGTTCAGTACGAGAAACTTTCGTCCATATGGGACGCTCTCATCGACAAGAAGCAGGAGTACATCTCCAAGAGCTACGGGCAGGAGGCCGCACGCGAGACGGAGAACGTGAAGAAGCTCCTCGAAGCCGAAAAGAAAGGCCTGGAAGCCGTGGCCAAGTCGCGCCTCGACTACCGCAAGAAGGGCGACCACTCCGTTTGGTACAACATGTGGAAGGGGCGCAAGGGACATGAGGGCTATGCCTGGAAGGACATTGCCGATGGTGTGAGCGAAGTCATCGGCAAGGAGTTCACGGGCATGGAAGACCTCATCGGCCTGACTGAGGAGCAGTGGGAAGCTTTGGTTACACGCTATCCTGAATATGTTGCCAACCTTGATGAGGACTTTCTAAACTATCTCAATGAAATTCGAGGCAAAGAAGAGGCTATCAAAGAAGCTGCAGAAGCACAAACCGAGAAATGGACAGGCTTCACGAAGGATAGTTTTGTAGATGAGTTCATCAGCGGCTTAAAGGACATGGATAAGTCTGCGGAGGACTTTAGTAAGGATCTTGAGAAGTATATGTTTGACGCTATGGTTGGTGCGATGGCCAATGAGGGTATGCGTAAGCAACTTGATAAAATTCTGAGCGATTTTGAGGCCGACATCAGCGATAATGGTGTTGTAGATAATGCAGATGAACTCAAGCAGAGGTATCAAGACCTAGCTAAGGAGTATACAGAAAAACGTGACAAACTAGCTGAAACAATGGGCATCGAAAAGGAGGATGACTATACACAGGAAGCCTCTGTAGGTGCATTCCAAACGATGAGCCAAGAGACGGGTGAAGAGCTGAACGGACGCTTCACCGCGTTGAATATAACGACTGATACTATAGCAGGGAAAATGGACTTGATGCAGACTTCTGTAGCAGCTTTTATCGCGCAAGTAACGCAGAGCGCGCAGAACTTTACGTCTGTATTGGACGAGAGTCGCAGTATTCAAGCAAAGAGTTACCTTGAGTTGGCGCAAATCAATGAACGACAGGGAAATTGGGACAAGCCAATGAAGCAAATGTTTCGAGATATAACGGACATAAAGAACGGACTAAAGAAAATTTGAAATATGGCAGAATTACTTATTAACGGACAGGATGCAGCAACTCTAGGTATTCGTATGGGAATCGGATTTATTGATGCACTAGACAGCCCCTTGGAAATTAAAGAGCGAATAGTATCTGAAAGCAGATTAGAAGACGGGGCGCACATCGTGCCGACTCCTGTACGATTTAAATCACGCTCATTGAGTTTGGAGTTTATTCTCATGGGGGCAGGCTCTACGCTCATAGCCAGGCAAATGAGCTTTAAGGAGCGAAAGGAGGCATTCCTCAAACTTCTTTATGAATCTGCTCCATTGCGCTTGCAAGTGCCTTCAATTGGTGGAGAAGTCTACAAGCTATATTACAGTGCAAAGACTCCTTCTTATGCATCAAACACTTTGCATACTATGGCTAAAATTACGGTGAAATTTGATGAACCAAACCCTATAGATAGGGCGTAGAATTTGGTGTATATCAATATTTATTCATAATGGTTTTAAAGTGAAGGAATAAGTTTGGTGGAGTTATAGTGTAAAGTGGTGATTCCGCATCTTTGCTCCCAAAATATTCCCGTATGATAATCTACAAACCAACAGGAACGAAGCTAAAAGATGTAACTCCGGAGCAGGGCGCGGTAGTACATCACGAACTGGGCGGCGAGCATTACGTTCGTCTCCCTTTTACGTTACCGACGGCTGTTACCTTCCCCATCGGCAGCTATGTCAACGTTAAAGGATTCGGTCGGTTTGAAGTAACCGAAGAGAATCAGCCGAAGTTCAACGCGCAGACAGGAGGCTACGACTATGACCTGCAGCTTGATGCCAGCTACATGAAGTGGAAGAACAAGCTGCTCCGTTACCGCCCGTTGAACGCCAAAGGCTCGGAGACCTCCTTTCGCCTGACTGCCACAATCGGGACACACCTCAATGTGGTCACGGACAACCTCAGGCGATTGGGCGAGGCTGACCCCTCGTTCCTCTATGACGGCAAGGAGGCTTATGTCAGCGCGCTCAAAGGCGTAGCAGACGACGCGAAGAACCGCCACGCCTTCATCGCCTATGAGGGGACAGATATTCTCTCAGCACTGAACCGCATTGCCGAAGCCTTCGGGTGTGAGTGGTGGGTGGAGGACAACGTCATCTGCATGGGTCGCTGTGAGATGGCTACTGACACAGTAGTACTCGAAATGCACGATGCCATCGAGCAGATGAGCACGCAGGGAAGTAAGGGAGTATACGCCAACCGACTCATTGTGTTCGGCTCCGAACGTAACCTTCCTGCCAACTATCGCGAAGCCACCAGCCCCGACATCGTGACAGACGGCGTGGTGCAGCGACGGCTCATGCTCCCCGAGAAAGACGCGCCCAAAGGCTACATCCAGGCACCGGCAACGACCGAAAAGAATGCCGTCGAGGCGGTAGTCGTCATGGAGGATATCTACCCCAAGGTGGAATGCACCGTCAAGACGCTCACTCCCTACGTAAGCGAGAGCTACGACAAGGAAGGCAACAAGGTGGCCGAGACCTTCTACCGCGTAACGGACACAGCGTTCAAGTTCACCAAGGAGATGATTCTCCCAAACAAGAAGCTCCACATTGTCTTCCAGTCGGGACGGATGAACGGCATGGACTTCGAGGCCGAATACAGCCAGGAGAACAACTGGTTCGAAATCGTGGCCAACGATACCTACGGGCGCAAGCTCCCCGACAAAGACCTGCATCCCGCACAGGAAGACGAGTTCATCCTCTACAACTGGGACAGCTCCAAGGCAGCCGACACGGGCATCATCGAAAAAGCCGAGGCAAAGCTCCTCGAAGCCGCACGCAAGCAGCTCGACAAGATGCAGAAGGACGGCACGAACTACGAATGCACCCTCTCGTCCTATTGGGCGGAAAAGACCTTCCGCACCTCAGCGGGCGAATACACCCACTATGCCGTGGGGCAACCCGTCACGCTCAAGGACGAAGCCCGCTTCCCCCAAGGCCGCAAGAGCCGCATCATCGGGTATGAGATAAAGCTTGACATACCTTACGACACGCCGCGCTACATTGTCGGAGAGTCGCCCTTTCAGAGCCGCACCGAGCGGTTGCAACAGCAGATTGACAGCCTCACGGTGGGAGGAAAGACCTATCAAGGCACGGGAGGTTCGTCTTCGGGCGGCGGTCAGTACATCTACCTCATTACACAGACTTCGCAGGTTGCCCCGTCTGACACCAACGTCTTCTCAGCTGCCCGTACGGAGCTTGACTTCGTACACAAGAAGAAGGCTGATACCATTGAGGCTGGTCATACCTTCGCGGCGCGTCAGCAATTCCAGCAGGGGGCAGACTTTGGCTCGTCCGTTACGGTGAGCGGGGACCTCCTCACACGCGGCAAGTCCACCCTCAGCGGCGGCGCAGACTTCGGCTCCACCTTCGTTGAAGGCATTGCGGGCGGCAGAGGCGGACGAATCGACGCCAACGGCCACGCCGAACTCGACTCGCTCACCCTGCGCCGCTTTCTCGAAGTGCCCGAGCTGCGCTACAACCGCGTCACCGTCATGGCGGGCGTGCAGTGGCGCGGAGCGGGTGGGGGGATTGCGGCGAGTGTTATCCCCAACAAAAATAACGGAACCGGCATGCTGACGCTCAAGCTGGAGAAAGGCGAATGTCCAGCCATCCAAGTAGGCGACCTCTGCATGGGTATCTTCCACAGCACCAACGCGGCGGACAACGAAACGACAGATGCCGACAGCGGCACGGGGCGTTTCCAGATGAAAGGTTTCGGCACGGTCTATTTCGAGATTACCGGCACCGTAGTGGGCAATGTATTCAAGTACACCCTCCGCCCCACCTCTGCCCAATGGACGAAGCAGCTCCACCCGAAAGCAGGCATGCACTTTGCCGTCTACGGCAACCGCACCGTGCCCGAACGTCAGGATTCGCGCTACTCCACCTTGCAGTACGAACGCTTCCTCAAGGGCGTGAACGACTGGGAGTTTGGCGAGCGCAACATCATGGCACAATTCGGCGACCTCTCGAACCTTACCATCGGCGGCAAACCGATGGCGGGCTATTCGGCCTACATCAACAACCTCTACATGTCGGGGGTCATCGACCAGTTCGAACGGCTCGACCCGAAGCTCGACATCGCCTCGTCGACGGGTACGTACATCGGCGCGTCCGAGCGGAGCGAACTGCTCATCCGCCTAAAGGACGGTTACGGCACGAACGCCTCGGCCGACGTGACGCACTGGGCGGTGGAGCGCGAAACGGGCAACACCACGGCTGACCGCGAATGGAACGCCCTTCACCCCAATCTGCCCTATGATCCCTCCGCAGCGGGTGCGGCTCTCAGCCTTACCTCTGCCGACCTGGGCGGCAACGATTCGGCGGTGTTCCGCTTCTCGGCCACTTACAAGGACAAGGCGGTGACGGACATCCTCGTGCTGCGCCGAGCGGCGAAGGACGGACAGGACGGCGCGGACGGAAAAGACGGCGCACCAGGCGCACCGGGTAAAGACGGACTGAACGGCGCACCGGGTGCACCTGGTAAGGACGGACGCACTACCTACTTCCACATTAAGTATTCCGCCAATGCCAACGGCACGCCGATGAGCGAGACTCCGAACACCTACATCGGTACGTACGTTGACTTCACCGAGCTAGACAGCACCGACCCGAATGCCTACACGTGGCACCGCTTCGAGGGCTTGCAAGGCGCGGACGGTAAACAGGGTATCCCGGGACAGAATGGTGTGAACGGAAAGACGACCTACCTCCACATCAAGTACTCCAACGATGGCAAGACTTTCACGGACAACGCTGGCGAGACCGTAGGCGACTACATCGGTACGCTGACGGACTTCACGAAGGAGGACAGCATGACGTTTGCTGACTACACGTGGAAGAAAATCAAGGGCGAAACGGGCGACAGAGGACCGCAAGGCAGTAACGGACTCAATGGCAAGAACGGCACATCGCAGTATTTGCACATCAAGTACTCACCTAACGCCAACGGCAACCCGATGACGGACAGCGTGGATAAGTACATCGGTACGGTGGTGACTACCTCACCGACTCCCCCCACTGCTTACACTTCCTACAAGTGGAGCCAGTTCAAAGGCGACAACGGCAGTAACGGCCTCAATGGCGTGAACGGTACACCTGGTGCGGATGGTGAGACTTACCAGCTGCACATGGCCTATGCCAACAGTGAGGACGGAAAGGTGGACTTCCACACGGCCGACCCCACTATGCGCGCCTATGTTGGCACGGCGGTCACGGCGAAGTCTGCCAATCCCAACAACCAAGACCCGACCGACCCGAAGGCGTACACGTGGAAACGCGTGGCTCCAGTCAGCTACACCTTCCTGCGCTACTCGAACGATGGCGGTGAGACATTCACTGACATCGACCGCAACAACCCTTCATACAAGGAGGAGGCGGCGAAGTGGGAAGGGGTGAACCTTGTGAATGAGGTGCCTGCTGGCTACAAGAACGGGTGGTTTCCGTGGGCGACGTTGGAGAATAGGGTAAACAATTGCGTGCATAAGTTCTCCATGCGCGCGAAAGAGCTGAAGAAAGGCCAAGAGCTGGTGGTGTCGTATGTGTTGGAGTTCAACAATGTCGTGATAACGAAGGGACACGGCGAGGACGGAAGTGGCCGAGTGCAAAGCTATGGTTCGGAGACTGGATTCACTGGCCAGGTAGATTCTTGCATGTATCCTACTGCGGATTGGCTAGAAAACGACTTTAGAAAATTCTTTGGCCTGAATACGGAAACTCCATTGAACGGGACTTTCCTTATTCAACATCGCAGGCCTTGTTCTGTCAACTCCAAGGACGAGCGTTGGCTTACTAACATTCGCTTCGACTACTGCACAGGCCTCGTACGCATCGGCCGTATCATGTGCTGCGCAGCTCCCTCAACCGACAGCTATCACCCTGCGCCCGAGATAGCGTATCGCGGCACGCAGACGGGTCGCTACCTCGGTACGCTTACATGGGACAAGCCCTTCCCCTCGGAAGACCCGAAGGATTACGAATGGCAGGACACGCAGGGATTCGGCGAGGCCTTCTCGTGGAGTACCAACGACCACTACACCGAAGCGCAGCTCAACGAGTGGCTGGCAGTGGACGGGACGACTCCCCGATACTTCTCTACCAATGTTCCCATCGGTCAGTACCCGAATACCCGTATCGGTGACTACGTGTCGGCTTCCTTCCGCGCCAAGGACACCAAGAACGTGCATACGATGAAGGGACGCATCTGTGATTTTCAGCTTGACGGCTTAGGCGTACCTTATGGCATCGGGTTTATTGTGCTTTCGCATAGTGTGGTGCAAAAAGGCGAACCGGGACAGGACGGACAGGACGGCGCGCAGGGCGTGGAGGGTGCTATCTACCGCGTCACGCAGTGGAGCAAGGGAGTGAAATACAACGACGGCTCGTTGGTGGAGCCTGACGGTCACCGCTACGTGGACTTGGTCACCGTGCGCGAGGAACTGCAGGAAGGGGTCACGCAATACCACTTTGTCTGCACGGGCTGTCACACATCGACTGCATCCGACTGCCCGAAGCACAACCAGCCGTCTGCCAACTGGCAGGAAGCGAACAACCAGCGGCCTATCTACACTCCCCTGCTGCTCGCTAAGGGTGCGGTCATCGACTTCCTGCAGGGCAACACCATCAAGGTGACGGAGACGATTGAAGGCGTGAACGAGGTGGTCGCCACGCTGGGCAACGGCGAATATCCGCTCTACGTGGGTGCCGACACGCCCGACAATGCCCCCTTCCGCGTCAAGAGGGACGGCCACATGGACTCCACCTCGGGCACCATCGGCGGATGGAGCATCACCCCCTCAGCTATCGCCTCGGCCAACGGCAGCTCTGTACTCTATGCCGTGACGGGCAACATTGCTTGCTCGGGAATGGTCATCCGTCGGCCTGTCCATATCACGGACGACAATGCGGACTCGTATTTCACCAACGTGGAAGGGACGAAGCGATACCTCAATCTGTTCAAGTCGGGGACATTGATTTTCCTCGGCACCCGATACAAGACTCCGGGTAACATCACAGTAGCGGGGCAATCCACCTATCATCTCCGATTCCCAGGTACGGTGAATAATACGGAGATAGGCGATGCCTTCTTGGAAGCGTCGCAATATCTCGGGGTAACGGTGTTTCTCTTCAATCTGTCCTCATCGACTTCGTACAATGGGGCAATCCGCATTGAAGGCCGCCTGCGGAAAAAAGGTACGACAGGGAATAGGGGGTGGATAACGCTGAATCCGAAAGCGTCCATTAAGCTGACGTGCGTCAATGATGCGTTGAATATTGTGTGGGAGTATGAGATTACAGACAATACATTCACCAACATTCCAACGATCAACCTTCCCGACAGGATTCCTGGCTCTCCAGTTGCCCCTGAACGTGTGCAATAACAACGCTGAGACCGTACGGTCGCTAAGGCTGTACGGTCGCGGCATGCCGCGACCCATAGCAGAAGTAATCCCCTCCCAATTCAACCCCTTAAAAACATCTTTTCCCCATGACCTCCAACACCTCTAACATTCTTCTCTTCGCCGCCTTCGCACAAGAAGCGACATCGGCACTCTACGACCTGCGGTGGATGATAGTTTTTATTTTCATCCTCATTGTGGCCGACTTTTGGTTTGGTATCAGCGACTCCTTACACAAGCGCAAGGAGTTCCGCTTTTCCCGAGCGGGGCGGCGCACGTGCAACAAGTTCATTGATTACCTCGCTTATCTCCTCGTAGGCTGTACCATTGGTCTTGCCATCTTTGAGCCGCTCGGCATCATGACCCACACGGTGACTGCTGCCCTAGGCCTCGGCCTCGGCTGCCTCTGGGAAATCGACTCCATCGTGGGGCATGTCTGCTCCATCCACGGCGTAGAAAACAAATTCAGCATCAAGAAATTCCTCATCTCCCTGCTCGCGCGCAAGTTCAAGGACGTAGGCGAAGCAGTCGAAGACGCAATGGAAGATAAACCTCTTAAATAACACGACATGAAAATCTTAATTGACAACGGACATGGTAAGGAGACGGCAGGTAAGCGTTCTCCCGACGGCAAGCTCCAAGAATGGAAGTATACACGTGAAATCGCACAGCGAATTGTCACCGCGCTGCACCTACGTGGGCTTAACGCGGAGCTGATTACTCCTGAGCTGTCAGATACTCCACTCGCTGAGCGCGTCAAGCGTGTACAGCGATGGTGCAAGGAGTACGGATCGACGCAAGTCCTGCTCGTTTCGCTCCACCTCAACGCGGCGGGCGACGGTAGCCGGTGGATGACCGCCACGGGCTGGGAAGCCTATACCTCACCGGGCGACACCGATGCCGACTTGTTGGCGAGCTGCCTGTATGAAGAGGCAACGAAGGTGTTTGGAGCGCGTACGCCCTTGCTCAAGGTGCGAACAGACCTTACTGACGGCGACCCCGACAAGGAGGCGAATTTCTACATACTTAAAAAGACTTCCTGTCCCGCTGTCCTCACCGAAAACTTCTTCATGGATTGCCCGCAGGACTATGCCTACCTGCTCTCCGACGGCGGCAAAGAAGACCTTATCCGCGTACACGTGAACGGCATCCTCGCTTACATCGAAGCCAAGAAAAAACGGTAAGCCCATCATGAAAAATCCCCCGCAGCGCATCGCACACAGCGAGCACTGCGGGGAATTTCATCCGTCACGTGTGTTGAAACTCGATTGCCGGCTATAGCTGCCGCCCCATAAGCGAGAAGCCGTATCGATACTAAAAGGTCGCCTTCTGCAAGTCAGCGATACAGTCCTCTACCACCTTCCTCAGTTTGTCATATTGCTTCTGGCCAGCCTTGGCCGCGCCACAGGCATAACGGCGCAACAACGTGGAGTTGATACCTGCCCGTTCTCCGATCTTGGTAATATTCAAATAGTCAAACCGATTGAAAAACGACTGCATGTCATATTTGTATTCAAACTCAATCGCAGGGACACTCCTTCCCTCCGCAGCTTCCATTTCGCACACCTCGGCAAGCGAAGTTTGTAAATCGTCCATGGCCTCCCGGGCAGTACCGCCATACCCGGCCAGCCCGTACCCCCCGATCATTTCAGGTACATAGCACGAATACTGACCGTCCGCAGCCTTCTCGATAATCGCAGTTACTCTTTTCATAATCTAAATACACTTTATAATCTTCGTTTTGATGGTGAGGGGACACTCCTCCCCTTCGCCATTGATGTTTCAGATACCCAATACTTTCCGTATCTGCAAGGCCGTTCCCTTCGCAATTTCCTGCGAACTGTGCCTCGGGACAAAAGTCTTGTTCTTCGTAATCGGGCTGTACCACATGTCATGCCTTGCACCATGCTTCACAAGAGTACACCCAGCGGCCTTCATAAGCCTCACCAATTCATTTTGCTTCATATGCAACAGCTTTAGTATTTAATGAGTATCAACACCGCGAAAGTAACTATTCCGTTACAATACAACAAGTAAATCACCCATTATTTGTAACTGTTACGCGACTTTTTTATTCCTTCTTATCCCCATGCGTCCCCTTCTCCGCTATCTCTCCTGCTTCTTCGTACTGATATGTGCCGCATACGGCATCTATACATTCGTACGTCCAGCCACCTCATCCGCCCCGCCCCCCGTGCACCGCGACACCCTCATCATCCGCGACACCCTCCGCATCAGTCGCCCCGTGCTGGTGCGCGATGAGGTGGTGCGGTACGTGACGGTCACCCTCCCGTCTGCGCCCGCCCGTCCCGACTCTTCCAATTCCAACTCTTCCCGTCCCAACTCTTCCAATCTCGCAAACATTGGAAAAGATTCAGCCGATGTCCTGACCGCCGCCGACCATTTTATTGACGCTGCGCAAACGGTGGTGCTCCCGATTACGCAGAAGATGTACCGCGACAGCAGCTACACAGCATGGGTAAGCGGATATGCCGCCGCGCTCGACAGCATAGAAGTCTATCCCCGCACGCTCATCGTGCGACAGACAGCCCCGCCCGCTGCCAAGCCCCGCCGATGGTCTATGGGGGTGCAAGCTGGCTATGGGCTTACGCCCAAGGGTTTGCAACCCTATGTAGGGGTAGGGGTGTCCATAAGACTCTTTTAGCCTTATATATATAAGGTGTTTTGCCGCAAGACATAATCTTGCGGCATATTTTTCGCATCTACTCGGGGATACAGTATTACCTAATGGCTCAAACCTTCACTATACGTTCACTTCGCAGAGAAGGTGAAAGTAAGGAAAGAAATTAGCTTTTGTTCGAGTAAAGCTTACATTACTTTTGCACCGAACAAATTCAATTAGAAGAAATGAAAGAAAAAATCCTTGCCGCCTTAAAACGAGAATACGCGAGTCTCGGGTTGGGCGATGATATCCTCGGTTCACAGGCATCGGTTCTTGCAGCGATGAATGTAGTCACAGAGGAAAATCTCGAACAAATTGTCAAGAGTCAAAAGGAACTTCTTGAATCACTTCAGAAGGCCAACGATAAGCGCGCAAGCGATGCTGCTGAAAAGGCTCGCAAGACCGCACAGAAGGAAGCTGATGAATTGAAGGCGAAACTCGATGAAGCTGTAAAGAAGACCGCAGAGGTTGAGAAACAGCTCAAGGAGGGTCAAAAGGACAAGAAGGTAGAAAACAAGAACGAAGACAAGGTGGACGAAAAAAGCAAGTTATACGCTGAAATTCTTGCAAAGGTTTCCGAGAGCCAAAAGGAAGCACAGGAAGCTATGCAGGCAAAGATTGACGAACTTGTCAAGCAGAACTCTGAAGCTCTCGAAAACGTCAAGCGTTTACAGGGAGAAGTAGAGGAAGCCCGCAAGGCGGACGTTGCGAAGGCAAGAAACCAGTTTATCCTATCGGAGGCACAGCGTCTAGGTATTTCGCAAGGCCGTATCGATGAAGGCTTCTGTATTAAGGACGATGCTACGAACGAAGATATTCAGACGTACCTCGCAAAGGTTGCATCCAATCAGAAGGCAATCGAGGCTCCCTCTCTCAGTCATTTCAGAATGGCGGAAAACAAGGAGGCAGACACGGCGGTAGTCGATGCCGTAGCTACAGCACTGGTAGGCAATTAACAAACCAAACAAATAAAGAGATTATGGCTATTCAAGACCTTACTCCTAAGAAGGAGACCATTGTCTTTGGTCACGATTCCGTAGTAGTTCCAAAGTACATCTCTGGCATTGCTGGAGGTCGTACTCTTGACATGGACAAATATCCGCTTGACACCGTACAGGCTGGTCAAGTAATCGTCTTCAACAAGACGAGCAACAGCTACAAGCCTCTCAAACTGAAGACGGAGGATGAAGGAGTTTCTTATAAGTACGATACGAAGGATGAACAGGATGTTTACGTGGGCATTCTCTACCGTACAGTTGCAAAGGATAACCCTGCGGCATCCATCATGACTCACGGACAAATTAACGTAGCAGCTTTGCCCTACGAACTCCCAGCAGATTTTGCTGCTGCCATGCCCTTAATTGAACAAGTAAAAGACGAGGAGGCTAAATAATGACGAAATCTATTTATTATGACTATGTAAAGCGATTCTTCCCGAAGCTTGTTGTTTCGGTGGTAGAAAAGCTCAATGAGAAGCGTACCAATCAGCTCCCCTATCTCTATCGCGAAATGCTCGAACCTGAGTATTCTGCGGATGGTCGTTGGGCAAGCGTATTGGGTCAATATACGCGTGTCGCAGCGGATGTTGTAGCTCTCGACACTGAATTACCCCTCAAGAGCCGTGATACCATTGAGGTTGCACATGGCGATATTCCCAAGATGGGTATGAAGTGCGTACTTTCAGAGAAGCAAATCAGCGATATTGACGCTATGATTGCCCAAGGAAAGCCGATGGAGCAGGTAATGCGTGCTATGTTCAATGATGTTCGCCGTGTTATCGAGGGTATCTATGAGCGTATGGAGGATATGTTCCTATCTGGTCTCTCCAGCGGTGTAGCCCTTTCGGGTAACTCTACTGGTACGGGTGTCCGTCTGAGTTATGGCTTCTTAAAGGAGAACCAGTTCTCTTGCCACCTTAAGAAGTGGTCAGAGGATGCTACTACGGATGCCATGGGTGACCTTCGTCGTGTATTCGACAAGGCAGAGGAAGACCAGAATGTTATCACCGATTGTTATGCAGATGATGCATTTCTCCGCGCCCTTTATAAGAACAATGGTGTTCGTGCTGCCTATGCCTTCACGTTGGGATATAATGGCTCAGCTCAGGCTCCCGTGCTTGGTTTCGACCAGTTGGCTACTGTCTTCATGACACAGTTTGGCTGCACTCTTCACCGCGTATCTCGTAAGGTTCGCACGGAGTTGAATGGCGTACAGAAGAAGCACTCTCCGTGGAAGTCTGGTATTGGTATCTTCACTTGTGACAACGTTGTTGGAAAGATGGTTTATGCAGACCTTGCCGAGACAAATCGCCCGGTGGAAGGTGTGGCATATCAGGCAGCCGATGAATACATTCTTGCTTCACGTTATTCCCTGACTGACCCTCTGCGAGAAATCACAGCGTCACAGGCTCGTGTTGTTCCTATCATTAATAACGTAGACCAAATCTACCAGTTCGATAGTACTCAAGCTGAAGGCTAACATAAGAGAAGGGGCGGCGAGATAAAAGCCGTCTCCCCTTCCCTTCAAAAAACTATGAACGATGAAGTATAAGGTGATTTACGCATTCAATGACAAGTATGACCTCTCTCAAGTCCATTCAGTAGGAGAGGACTTCGTTAGCGATGAGGAAGACCGCATCCGCGACCTTCTTGAAAGAGAATATATTGAGCTTGTACCTGACGAAGAGCCGAAGGAAGGTACTGAGGATAAGGTCGACGAAGAGCCGAAGGAAGGTACTGAGGATAAGGTCGACGAAGAGCCGAAGGAAAATACTAAAAAGCCTGCCTCCAAGAAGAGATCGGAAGAGCACACGTCTG
>OITT01000296.1_pt1 | contig 14640 bp, 6 predicted proteins | sample 1586731 | NCBI WGS metagenome assembly OITT01 (sample SAMN02675048, study PRJEB24791) | human gut metagenome, SKBSTL034 | isolation source: stool | host: Homo sapiens | place: USA
TTTGTACCATGGTATAGTAAAGTGTCTGATTATCAATATTGTTTAGTTTTGAGGAAGTAAATAGAAAGTCAATTAGGATTAGGATTTTTCAATCTTGGAAAATTAGACAGATAGGTAGGTCTGTCCGTGTATTTTTCTTAGGCGGCGCAAATATAAGTCCATTTTTTACCCCTCCCCAATTTATTAAACGTAATTAACGATATGGTATTTATAAAGGTAAGCATACATTGTAGAATAAGCCATTAAGCCCTTGATGGAGTCTAGTTTTTTCAACTTCGTAGCGCAATTGTCGAGTTTAAGGCAAACAAAACCTTGGGAGTACGCAGCCTTACTTATTTCTGCGCGATGAGCGGCAGGACGCTGTCTGTTTTGGTTTTCGGTTCAACCCTTCGTGTCATCGCAGCAGTTTTGCAGGCTTTCTGACGAAGGAAGGCTTTTCTGTATGACATCATGCAAAGCAATTACTCGTTTCTATTGTTTTTAACACGGTGTAGAGCTTCGTGTTTGTTTAATCCGTGCTTTCCGTTTTTATGTGGCGGTAACCGATTCTTAGTTGTCCCCCTCCCACGAAGTGGGTAAGGTAAGCTTTGGCTGACCTGAAGCTTTTTAATGTGTCGGGAAGGATGGCATCGCGCTATACCTAACATAGAAATAAGTGGAGTGGGGAAGCATTGCACGAAAACAGCCCATCCAGCGTCTTGGATGAATAAGCCACGCGTGAAAACTGCGAATCCATCGTCCTGGATGAGCCAGCCACGCGCGAAAACAGCTAATCCAGCGTCCTGGATGGGTCAGCCACGCGCGAAAACTGCCAATCCATCGTCCTGGATGGGAGAGCCACGCGCGAAAACGAGTTTCAAGTTTCTTCATCAGTCCAGAAACTTTCCGCAGCAACTCTTCAACCTTCAACTTGTCAACTGACAATGAATAGAACCTGACTTGAAATCGGCCGTGGGAGGCTTGGCATTGAACGCAGCTGCCCGATGTTACGAGGTGGGTAAGATGATTTGAAACAAATTCTGAAACTGCTGTTGTCTTAGGAAAAGAGCCAGCCTTGTTATGAGGGGTAAAAAGCAGTTGGATTCGAAGCCTTTTCTCTCTATCCATGCGAGGGATAGGCTTTACGTGCCTGTATTTTCCCTTTTCCAGCACATTCCTCTCCCTCAGAATGCTTAAAATCCGCTACTTCTTTCTATTTTTGCAACTTCATGTGCGAAGCCCTTAACAGGACAAGCAACGAATAACGAAGGGACATAGCCCCCGTCGGTTTTCCTATGATAAAAGTTAGGATAGGTTGATTGTCAATTGTTTTGCGCTTTATGTCTTATTTAAAGATTTAACTGATATGCGGTCATCATTTCTTCCTCAACGTGTGACATTCAGTCATGCATCAACGGGTCACAGTCTCTTGCCCTCTAAGTTTAGCAGAATGGCACGTCTGCTTCTTTTAGCTGTGAGTTTGAGCTTCGGTCCGAGTGTTGAAGCATTGGCTCAAACTTCTACAGAAAAAACGTTGACTTACACAGTGAAAGCCGGTGAAACGGCTTATAGCATTGCTCGCCGTTACGGTACTACCGTCAGCCGCTTGCTTCAGTTAAATGCAGGATTGGCGGCGGAACATATTCGCTCAGGACAGACCATTGTGGTGCCCGCTTATCCTGACCTTCCGGCGGCATCCGTTACTCCCGGCGTACAGCAACCTCACCAGACGGCTGTTACCTATAAGGAGTATAAGGTGAAACGCAAAGATACTCCCTATAAGATAGCCAAGCTAAACGGCATCAACGTCGAAGATTTGATGAATGCCAATCCGCAATTGAAGGAAAAGGATGCCAAGCTCAAGAAGGGTTCGGTGATTCTGGTTCCACTTGTAGTAAAGGAAAAGACAACAGAGGTTACTACCCGTGGGTTACAGACTTTACGCATTGCAGTAATCCTGCCAATGGTAGGCAACGGAGTAGAACACGCCCGTAGCATTGAATTCTACCGAGGTATGTTGCTGGGTATGCAACCTTTGAAGCGAGCCGGTGTCAACCTCTTGGTCAATACGTACAATGAGCCGGCTCCCAATACTTCCATTCAGCCTTTGTTTCAAAACGTGGTTGCTCAAAAGCCCGACGTAATTGTGGGGCCGCTTTATCCCACCCACTTTGGTGACGTGACCGCTGTGGCTACCCAGCAGATGAAGGTGGCCATTCCCTTTTCTTCGAAGGTGGAGCAGGTGAATTATCGTCCTCATGTATTCGTCTTGAATACCCCCTTGAGTTACGAAACGACTTTGGCATTAGACTTGTTCAAGAATTCCTTTACCAAGAATAAGCACATTGTATTGATTCACACCGCTAATGGAAACAAGAAAGGCTTCACACAAGCCCTTCAGCAGATGGGTATAGCGGCTGGTTATTCCATCACGCCCCTTGCGGCTTCGGCCACGGCGGCTGAAATGAAAACGGCCTTGGCTAATAAGCCTCAAGGTGAATTTCTCTTTGTTCCCGATGATGCTTCCGAGGCTACACTCAGTCAGTTGTTGCCCAAGTTGAAAGCATTGCGTCAACTCCTGCCTGGTGCCCGTTTTTCGTTGATGGGGTATGAAAATTGGATTGCTTTGAGCGAGGCTAATTACAAACTTCCCTTGCACGAAGCCGATACCTATATCCTTTCATCGACTTATTTCTATCCCTATACGTCGGCAGCCAAGGCCTTTACAGCGGCTTATCAGCGTTGGTATAAGAGCGATTTCCAACCGTGCCGCCCTTTGATGGCTCCGCTGGGTTACGACTTCTGTCGCGCATTCCTAGGCGGTCTGGTTACTTATGGTCACTCGTTTGCTACGCAGGCTCCACAGAAAGGTTCGGTAGCTGATGCGCCGACCTTGCAGTCTGACTTGCGTTTTGCTTCCGTTGGCAAAGGGGCAGGTTATGTGAGCCGTAGCATGTGGCTCGTACACTTCAAGCCCGACTTGAGCATCATCAAAATTGCTGCGAAGTAAGAACGTGCAATATGACAGGTATTCGTTGAAGGGGTTGCGAACCTATGAGGAAACAACGGTTGAAGTTTCAGCATAAAGAAAATGAGGTGTAAATGCTTTGAGGTGGGTCATCCTGTCACCTGGAAGCGCAACCTTTTCTTCCGCCTTCTTTCACTAAACGTCCTGTTTGCTCCGTCTTTTCTCCTTTCCATGATTGTCTGCGCAACGTCTGCTTTGCTTTCATAGTCCGTTTCGGATGTTACTTACTCTTCTCATTCAATCCAATCCTATCCGCATGTATTCCTTTCGTTCGTTCGTAACCTCTCTACTCTTCCTTGCTTTGTTGCCGGTGTCGCTGATGGCACAAATTGGCGAACCTCGTCACAGCATCGCAGTGGGTGTGACAGGAGGCGTAGCACTCAATACGATTGGGTTTGACCCGACGGTCAAGCAGTTTCAACACATAGGTCCCACCTTTGGTGTGGTTGCCCGCTTTACGAGTGAGAAGTACTTCAAGAGCTATTGTGCCTTTCAGGTGGAACTGAACTACAGCAACCTGGGTTGGCGCGAGAATGTTCTCAACGCGCAGTCCAGGCCCCTGCCCGACACGTATCGTCGTGACCAGCACTACTTGCATTTACCGTTGCTGGCGCGTTTGGCATGGGGACGGGAGCACCGAGGCGTGATGGGATATGTACTGGCGGGCCCGCAGGTTGGCATCTGTTTTAAGGAGAAAGTCACCCAGAGCGACTTTACGCTTAATGCAGAAGGCAATCCGGACCGTCCGAACGGCATGTTTGCTCAGTATGATATGCCTATCGAACACAAGTTTGACTACGGCATTACGGCGGGTGCGGGTTTGGAAATCAATACGAAAGTGGGGCACTTCCTGGTAGAGGGTCGTTATTACTACGGACTCTCTGATATTTACGGAAACTCCAAGAAAGACGTGTTTGGTCGCTCTAACAACGGCACCATCATCGCCAAGATTACCTACCTGTTCGACATCCGGAAGTAGGGTAGGTGCATGAATGGACCAAGAAGGTTACGGGGTTACAGTTTCCTTCTGATCCTATCGATTGAAACCAATCAGTCCCGGTTTACCAGACCGTGCATGAAGGTTCGCATCGCCTCCTTGCTTCCTAATAAACACATCCAAGATTTATCAATTATCAATACTATATATCCTTCAGAATGGAATTAGCTAAGACTTACAATCCTGACGAAGTAGAAGGTAAGTGGTACCAATACTGGTCTGACCACCACCTTTTCTCTTCTAAACCCGATGGTCGTGAACCTTATACCGTGGTTATTCCACCCCCTAACGTGACGGGTGTGTTGCACATGGGACACATGCTCAACGAGACCATTCAAGATATCCTCGTGCGCCGTGCCCGCATGGAAGGCAAGAATGCCTGCTGGGTTCCCGGTACAGACCACGCTTCGATTGCTACGGAAGCTAAGGTCGTAAACCGCCTTGCCGAACGTGGCATCAAGAAGACCGACCTCACGCGTGATGAGTTCCTCAAGCATGCTTGGGAATGGACCGACGAACACGGAGGCATCATCCTCAAGCAGTTGCGCCGCGTCGGTGCTTCCTGTGACTGGGATCGCACCGCCTTTACGATGGACGAGGAACGTTCACGCAGCGTCATCCACGTCTTTGTCGAACTTTATCGCAAGGGATTGATTTACCGCGGTGTCCGCATGGTCAATTGGGATCCGAAGGCGAAGACTGCCCTCTCTGACGAGGAGGTAATCTACAAGGAAGAGCACACGAAGCTCTACTACATGAAGTACTATGTCAGCGAAGACGACGGTACTGGGGCTACGGGTGCGGAAGGTGAAGTCATTCACCAGGACGAACGCGGCCGTTATGCCGTAGTGGCTACGACGCGTCCGGAGACCATCATGGGTGACGTAGCGATGTGTATCAACCCGAACGACCCGAAAAACCAGTGGCTCAAGGGCAAGAAGGTGATCGTTCCCCTCGTAGGCCGTGTGATTCCTGTGATTGAGGACGAATACGTCGATATCGAGTTTGGTACGGGTTGCCTGAAGGTGACACCGGCTCACGATGTCAATGACTATATGCTCGGTGAGAAGTATGGCCTCGAAGCCATCGACATCTTCAACGATGACGCGACACTCTCCGAAGCTGCTGGCATGTATGTGGGCCAAGACCGTTTCGATGTGCGTAAGCAAATTGCGAAGGACTTGAGCGAGGCTGGACTGATGGAAAAGATTGAGGACTACGATAACAAGATCGGTTGTTCTGAACGTACCGGTGTGCCTATCGAGCCGAAGCTCTCCATGCAGTGGTTCCTCAAGATGCAACACTTTGCAGACTTGGCTTTGCCTCCCGTCATGAACGACGAGATCAAGTTCTACCCGACTAAGTACAAGAACACCTACCGTCACTGGTTGGAGAACATCAAGGACTGGTGTATCTCTCGTCAGCTCTGGTGGGGTCATCGTATTCCCGCTTACTACTTGCCCGCTGGCGGCTTTGTTGTAGCCGAAACGGCTGAAGAGGCACTTCAATTGGCACGTGAGAAGAGTGGTGACGCCAACCTTCAGCTCACCGACCTGCGTCAAGATGAAGATGCACTCGATACTTGGTTCTCTTCTTGGCTCTGGCCGATCTCTCTCTTCGAGGGCATCAGCGACCCGAAGAATGAAGAGTTCCAATATTACTATCCCACGAGCGACCTCGTGACGGGTCCCGATATCATCTTCTTCTGGGTAGCCCGCATGATCATGGCTGGCTATGAGTTTACGGGTAAGATGCCTTTCAAGAATGTTTATTTCACGGGTATCGTACGCGACAAGCTCGGCCGCAAGATGTCTAAGTCACTGGGTAACTCACCCGACCCGCTCGACCTCATTGATCGCTTTGGTGCCGACGGTGTGCGTATGGGTATGATGCTTGCCGCCCCTGCTGGCAACGACATCCTCTTTGACGAAGCACTTTGCGAGCAGGGTCGTAACTTCTGCAACAAGATTTGGAATGCTTTCCGTCTCGTACAGGGTTGGCAGGTAGACGAAAATGCGGCTCAGCCCGAAACGGCTCGTTTGGCTGTAGAATGGTTTGCCGCTAAGTTGCGTCACAGCGCAGCCGAAGTAGCCGACCTCTATACGAAGTATCGCTTGAGCGAGGCTTTGATGGAAGTTTACCACCTCTTCTGGGACGAGTTCTCGAGCTGGTTCCTCGAAATGGTGAAGCCCGCTTACGGAAGTCCCATCGACGCCCAGACCTATCAGGCAGTACTCGAAGCATTCAACCACCTCCTCCACTTGCTTCACCCCTTCATGCCCTTCATTACCGAAGAACTCTGGCAACACCTGGCAGACCGCAAGGAAGGCGAGAGCATCATGGTTAGCCCGCAGTCAATCGCAGCTCCTGAGGCAGGCGACGCCGCTTTGCTGGCAGCTATTGAGGCGATGAAGAATGTGGTGACGGGCGTGCGTTCTGTGCGCAACGCTAAGAACATTTCACCGCGTGAGGTTCTCGACTTGCAGGTGGTAGGTGCCAATCCGATTGCTGCTTACGATGCATTGGTGGTGAAGATGGCAGGCGTGAGCGGTGTGGCTGTTGTCGAAGCCAAGGGTGAAGGAGTTACTTCCTTCATGGTAGGTACGACAGAGTATGCAGTGCCCCTCGGCAACCTGATTGATGTTGAAGCCGAACTGGCGAAGGCCGAAGCTGAGCTGAAGCACCTCGAAGGCTTCCTGGTAGGGGTGCGCAAGAAGCTCTCCAACGAGCGTTTCGTCAACAATGCACCCGCTGCGGTGGTTGACTTGGAACGTAAGAAGGAAAGTGATGCACTTTCCAAGATTGCTACGCTGCAAGAAACTATTGCTGCGTTGAAAAAATAAGTAGTCACACGCACGGCGTGTCTACACCAGTACGTCTCGTCTGAGACGACCGATTAAAGGGTAGGGCGAAGGCTCTACCCTTTATCTACTCTTAGGGCAACTATACTTTATGGGGCAAGGGCTGCTATTTCCCCGACAGGAAACTTTGAGTCCGTTCCCCTTCTCATTTTGCGTGGTTGCCCAGCTGCTTGATTCGAACGGTTACGTTATCCCTTTTTCCGATGAAACTTCCTCTATCCCTATTCTTTCTCACTTTGTGTCCTTCTGTAGGCTTGGCCCAACAGGAATTACCCATTGAAGAAGTCCGCACTTTCTTTCGCAATTATACCGTAGCGGGCTACCGTCCCGCCAGCGCGATGCGTGCCGACTCGTTACGGGTAAACGATGACCTACGTACGCTGACAGTTTATGTCAATGAGGCTTTTGCCTCTCAACCCTTAACGCCCGACCGGGTTAGCCAACTCTACAGGCAACTCAGTCAGGTTCTTCCTGCCCCTTACAAGAATTACGAACTGAGCTTGGTGAGCCCGAAGGGGAAACACTTGGAGGAACTCATCCCCAACCTTTTGCGCACGAGGGATATCGACCGCAGTCGCCTGTGGGGAGACTGTGATTATAATGGGAACCCGTGGGTGAAGAACCTTTCTCGCCCTTATGCCATTACGAATGGTTTGCAAAACCGTCACCTCTTTGTCTGGGCAAGCCACGGACGCTATTACAAGCAGACCGAGCAAGCCTGGCGATGGCAACGACCCTATTTGTTTTGTACGACGGAGGACCTTCTGACCCAGTCGATTGTTTACCCCTACCTCTTTCCCATGTTGGAACGAGCAGGAGCAATCGTCGGTACGCCTCGTGAGCGCGACGACCAAACGGCTGAAGCTGTTGTAGACAATGATCACCCGACGCGCCAGGGTAATTACGGCGAAACCGTGCAGAGCGGCAAGGCGTGGACCGCCCTTCCTGCTGGAAGTGGTTTTGCAGCCCCCAGTGGTCTGCTGACGGACAGCCTTTTGCCTTTCCAACAGGGAACGGCCCGTTATGTAGCGACCGCAACGGGAGCGGAAGCGACTTCCGCAGCTTATTGGACACCCCGTTTCCCTCGTACCGGCCGTTATGCCGTCTACGTGAGTTATGCCTCGCTGCCTCAGAGCGTAAGCGATGCGCAATATACGGTTTATCATCTTGGCGGACAGACCACCGTACAGGTCAACCAACGCATGGGCGGCGGCACATGGGGCTATATCGGAACCTATGCTTTTCGTGAAGGGAGCAGTACGCAGGGACGTGTCAGGTTGACAAACCGAAGCCAGAGTCAAGGCATTGTCAGTGCCGATGCCGTACGGTTTGGAGGAGGAGTAGGGCAGACCGAACGCGAACAGGCAGGAACTTCGGGTTTGCCGCGCTTTCTCGAAGCCGCCCGTTACTACGGCCAGTGGGCAGGACTGCCCGACTCTTTGTTCAACTCCGAACGGGGGGTGAGTGACTACCGTGACGACTTGCGCGTGCGGGGTTACATGGTCAATCGCCAGTCTAGGGGAAGCATCTTCCATCCCGGAACGGGAGGTGAGTCCGTTCCCTTTGAGTTGGCTTTGGCACTTCACAGCGATGCGGGTTATCACAAGGATCGCAGCCTCTTCGGTTCGTTAAGCATTTGTACGACCCAGGACGCTGACAGTTCGTTGTACTATCCGTCGGGACTGTCGCGCATGGCATCGTCAGACTTTTCCGCCTTGTTGCTTGACGGACTGCAACGTGACCTAAGTCCAGTTGTTCAGACCACGTGGACCCGACGCGAACACTGGGATCGTAACTATGCAGAAACGCGCATGCCCGTAGTGCCTTCAGCCATTTTGGAAATGCTTTCGCACCAGAACTTCACGGACATGAAGTATGCCCACGACCCCTACTTCAAGTTTATGCTGGCCCGTTCGGTTTATAAGTCTGTATTGCGCTTTGTCAACTACAGCCACGGCATCCGTACGGTAACCGTACAACCTCTCCCCGTTCGCAGTTTCGCGGCACGTTTAACCTCCGACCAGAAGCAGGTACGCCTGACTTGGAAACCGACCGTTGACCCGCTGGAGCCGACAGCTTCACCCACTAATTACATCGTGTACACGAAGGTGGGAAATGCCGATTTCGATAACGGTCAGGCTGTGGGCAATGTCAACGAATGTCTGGTCAATGTGCAACCCGGTACGCCGTATGCCTTTCGGGTTACGGCTGTCAATGCCGGAGGAGAGAGTTTCCCCTCTGAAACCTTAGCGGCTTACATCGCCGCTCCCGATGCGCCCCAGGTGCTTTTGGTCAACGGTTTCTGCCGAGTCAGCGGTCCGGCTTGGGTCGAAACAGCAGATTCGTTAGGCTTTAACCTGGATCAAGATTGGGGCGTGCCTTACCAACGTACGACCGCTTATGCGGGACGCCAAGTCAATTTCGATGCTGCCGCTGCGGGACAGGACGGCGCGAGTGGACTCGGTTACTCACAAAGCGACTGGGAAGGCAAAGCCATTGCGGGCAATACCTTTGATTATCCCGTAGTTCACGGTGATGCCATAGCTTCGGTGGGACGCTACTCCTACGTATCTGTAAGCAAAGAGGCTTTTACTGAGAAAGGGTTTTCTACGAAGCCATACCGGGTAATTGATTATGTGGCTGGACTTGAAGCCCATCGACCCTATAACCTGCATCGTTACGAAGCCCTTCCGCTGAGTGTTCAACAAAAGTTGGCGTCCTATCTGGAGCAGGGCGGTTCGCTTTTACTAAGCGGTACCTATATAGCTTCGGATGCGCTCAATCAGAAGCAATCTCGTCACTTTGTTGAAGAAGTACTGAAGTATCGTTATGACGGAAGTGCCCGCCGCGACAGTGCCGACTATGTGAACGGACTCAACCTTCAGCTTCCCTTATATCGCACGCCCAATGCCGAACACTATGCCGTGCCCGATCCAGATGCGATTCTCCCCACCGCTCGCCAAGCCTTCAGCGTCTTCGCTTACTCCAATGGACAGGGAGCCGGGGTGGCTTACAAGGGACGTAACTACCGTACGGTATCCATGACCTTCCCGTTTGAATGTATTAAGGACGCGCAAATCCGTCGCCAGGCGATGTCCGCCCTGCTTGAGTTTTTGACGGAGTAATAATGAGATAAAGCTCTGGAAAAGCTGTGAGGAGCTTTTTCAGAGCTTTCATCGGTGTAAGTTGCTGCTGCTATGGTGAGTGGCGGTTGTATATTAGCGGCATGCCGCGACCCCATTGGTTGCCTTTATCAATCATCGGCAAAAAGTTACTTTAGCTTTGGGTCGCGGCATGCCGCGATCGTACAGCCCCCTGCGCCCCCTTTCTTCTTCCTTTCTCATTCCTGCGCCTCTATTCTTTTGCTTTACCACATCCCTGCCTAATAGAAGTTCAAAGATGGAATAGTTTCAGCCTGTAGCTCTATCTACAGAACGGAAAACTGCTGAAGCATAGGTAAATAAGAGGCGTTTTGTTAAAGTAAAGCTTCTTGTTTAAGTCTTCACCACATCGTATAACAATTGTAACAATTCGGTAATATTCTCTTTGTTCATCGCTTTGCTTGTGTTATTTTTGCACCACAACAACCAATATCAACCCTCACATTATGGATTTCTTTTATTTGGGGATTTTGTTATTCCTCATCGTATTGGCGGTCTTCGATTTATCGGTAGGCGTAGCCAACGACGCAGTCAATTTCTTGAGTCCCGCCGTGGGAGCAAAAGCTTCTAAATTTCGTACGGTACTCATTGTGGCAGCCATTGGTATCTTTGTCGGCGCAAGTACGTCGAGCGGTATGATGGACATTGCTCGCCACGGCATTCTCAACCCACATTACTACACCCTTGACGATGTGATGTGTATTTTCCTTGCCGTAGCTGCATCGGATGTCATTCTGCTGGACATTTTCAACACGCTGGGTATGCCTACTTCTACGACCGTTTCGATGGTATTCGGTCTCTTAGGCGGTAGCACGGCGTTGGCGTTCTCGAAAATCGTAGCTTCAGGCCACACATACGCTGACCTGATCAATACGGACAAGGCTTTGAGTGTGATTATCGGTATATTCCTCTCGGTAGCCATAGCCTTTGTGGTGGGCTTGGTAGTCATGTGGATTACCCGCGTAGTCTTCACGTTCCATTATAAAAAACACTTGCGTTACAGCATTGCTATCTTTGGTGGCTTGAGTATTACTTCCATCTTCTACTTCCTGTTGGTTAAGGGGTTGAAGACTAGCACGTTGCTTGCTTCCATCGGCTGGACGCCCGAATGGATTGAGGAAAATACCACCTACATCATGTTGGCCAGCTTCGTGGTATTCACGGTTTTGATGGAAATACTCCATTTGCTGAATGTCAACATCTTCCGCATCATTGTACTCTTCGGTACTTTCGCCTTAGCCATGGCGTTTGCAGGTAATGACTTGGTGAACTTCATCGGTACACCGCTTGCAGGTCTTGAGTCTTACATTGCCTTCTCACAAAACGGTAACGGTGCCTCGGCTCATGAATACATAGTGCATGTGTTAGCAGGCGAAAGTCAGCTACCCGGTAAGCAATACTTCTTGATTGGTGCGGGTGTTATCATGACCTTGGCCATCTTTACGTCCAAAAAGGCGCACAAGGTGGTTGAGACTACGGTTAACCTTTCGCGTCAAGACGAAGGAGAAGAAGTGTTCTCGTCTTCGAAGATTGCACGCCGCACCGTTCGTGCTGTACTCAACACGACCAGCTTCATTTCAAAGTATGTGCCGCAGTGTGTATCGACCTGGATTGACAAACGCTTCAGCCAGGATGATGTAGAACTCGCTGAGGGTGCTGCATTTGACCAAGTGCGTGCCGCCGTAAACCTCGTGTTGGCAGGTTTGCTGATTGTAGTCGGTACGATGTTGAAACTTCCTTTGTCAACCACTTACGTTGCCTTCATGGTGGCGATGGGTTCTTCTTTGGCAGACCGCGCTTGGGGTCGTGAAACGGCTGTTTACCGTATTACGGGTGTAATTACCGTGATTGGTGGTTGGTTTATCACAGCCGGTGCTGCTTTCATCATGGCATTCCTCATTGCAACGGTAAACCACTTGGGTGGCTTCATTGCTATGATTCTGGTCATCGTTGTTGTAGCCATTGTCATCATCAGTAATAACCGTCGTTTCAAGCAGAAGCGCGAACAAGACAATGTGGACACGCTCTTCCGCCAGCTCGTTCGTTCGCACGACAAGGCTGAGACTTGGGAATTGCTCTTGCAACACGTTCGTCGCACCCAAGGTGACATTCTCGTCTTTGCCCGCGATACCTTCCGCAACATTACCCAAGGCTTGATGAATGAGAACATCAAGTCGTTGCGCACAGCCTCTCATGCAATTGAAGAGGAAAAAGGTACGTGGAAGCGTTACCGCCGCAAAGAGATTCTCGGTATGCGTAAGATTGACTACCTGCTTGCAGTCGAGAAGAACACTTGGTTCCACTTGGGCTGTAACAGTTCGACGCAGATTATCTATGGTTTGAAGCGTATGCTTGAGCCTTGCGTGGAACACGTAGACAACAACTTCAATCCGCTGCCGCAGGATTACGTAGACGAATTGATTCCGATTTGTAATGACGTAGACCGTTTCTTAGAGGAGGCGCGCCGCATGATTACCACGGGTGACTTCGACGGAAGCGATGAGATACTTGTAGAAGGTAATGCCATCAAGAGCCGTATCTCACAGATTCGTCACTCACAGCAAGACCGCATCCAGCGTGAGGATTCCAACATTCGCGTAGCGATGCTTTACCTTTCAACTTTGCAGGAGACACAAGAGTTGATTAGCATTTCGCGTCACTTGCTTCGTGCAAGCAAGCGTTTCCAAATGCAATAACTCGCTTGTATGGATTAGTTATCCAGGGGGAATGAGCCGAAGTGCCCATTCCCCCTGTGTTTTTGTTCAAGCAAATTAGCTTCGGCTGGAGATGGAGGGCTGTCAGATTGTGAAGTACACGCACTGGCAGCACTTCAGTGCAACTTCTCGCATTTCGCTTTTTAGTCATGCTTCGCTCCAGAGAGGCTAAAGACGGGATGGGGGAACTTTAGAGAGGATACTAGCATATCATACGGTTCGTACTGGTTAGGCAAGGACACGGATTTTCCTTTGGGTACGCAGTTCTGGTAACAGGAAATCGAAAGGATCGGGGCTTATTTACATATTTATCAGTACTTTTGTTCGCACATCTGCTTAGCTATTCAAGAATACATAACTTACATCTTTAGAATTTAGGTGCTTTCGAGTAGTATGGCCGAAGCCTCCATTCTAATATACATTTCCAATGAAACATATTTATTTAATCGGAACCCTCAGTCTGTTCTCATTACCGCTCGTAGCGCAAAATGCTTTGCAGCGGTCGGGCAAGGGATTGGAATATCATGTCGAAGCGCAAGTGAGCGCGGCAGACGGTAAGAATCCCTTTTGGTTAACCGCCAATCGTTACGGATTGAGTTCTGTTGACGGATCAAATGGTTACTTCCGTGCCGGAATATCCCGCGACGTGCGTCGTGACTCGTTAAAGAAATGGCGTATCGGCTACGGGCTGGATGCCGCCGTATCGTATAACTTCACCAGCACGGCCATTCTTCATCAGTTGTATGCAGACTTCGATTATAAATTGGTACGTCTGACGGTCGGTGCCAAGGAACAACCCATGGCTTTCAAAAATCCGGAATTGAGTACGGGTGGTCAGACCTTCGGTATTAACTCACACCCCGTACCCGAGGTGCGTATCGGCTTACCTGAATATTGGAATATTACGGGTAAGGGAAATTGGGCCGCTATTCGCGGACACGTGAGTTACGGTATGATGACGGACGGTCGCTTTCAAGAAGACTATGTGACCAAGCCCAATGCGAATTATGCCCGTCACACGTTGTTGTGTACTAAAGCCGGCTATTTGCGCTTAGGTAACAAAGACAAATTTCCCTTGACTTTTGAAGGAGGCTTGGAAATGGCGTGTCAGTTTGGTGCAACAGCCTACAAGCGCGGCAACGAGGATCAACCCGTTAAGATGCCCCATAACTTGAAGGCTTTTGTCGAAGCATTTTTGGGGGGTGGTGGCGATCCGGGCGAAGGCGTATATGCCAATTCCACGGGTAACTCGCTTGGTTCCTGGCTCGTTCGACTCAATTACCACGGTAAGGACTGGCGTGTCAGTGCGTACATGGATCACTTCTTTGAAGACCATTCACAGATGTTTTTTGAATATGGTTGGCGTGACGGTATGTATGGACTCGAGGTTGCCTTTCCCAAGAACCGGGTTGTTTCGGGTTTGGTCTATGAATACTCCAAAACGACTTACGGAAGTGGAGCGGTTTATAAGGACCATACGTCTAACCTTCCCGACCAGATAAGCGGTACGGACTGGTATTACAACCATTACAATTTTGCAGGTTGGTCACATTGGGGCATGGGCGTAGGTAACCCGCTTTTTGTTTCTCCGCTTTATTTCGATAACGGTTCGTTGGAATTCCCCGAATGCCGCTTCCAGGCGCACCATTTGGGTATCAACGGTGACCCTCGTCCCGATTTGCATTACCGTTTGCTCTATACCCACGAGCGTAGCATCGCAAGCTATGGTAGCACTCGTCCTATTGAGGGACTGACCACTCACAGTGTCTTGGCAGAAGCACACTATGCGCCTGCGCGCCTCGGGCGACTCGACACACGAGGCTGGAGTGCGAAGCTCGGTGTGGCACTCGACCGTGGTGATCTGGTGGGTAATAACCTCGGTTTTAGTTTGACTATTACA
>OITT01000336.1_pt1 | contig 12570 bp, 10 predicted proteins | sample 1586731 | NCBI WGS metagenome assembly OITT01 (sample SAMN02675048, study PRJEB24791) | human gut metagenome, SKBSTL034 | isolation source: stool | host: Homo sapiens | place: USA
ACCCAAAAAGCCAGGCGCGGCAACGAAAACTCTGTGAAGGCTGTACCAAGGTGCTGATGGGTACAGAACACCCCGGAAGTGAAGGGTATAAAAAGCGCACGGAATATATGATGAAACGGGCCGACTATGTTGTGGCTGTTTATGATAATGATCCGAAACATTACAGTGGAGTAGAGACAGCGATGGGGATTGCTGAAAAAAGAAACTTGTCAATCGTGTTGATTCATCCAGATACAGGAATTATAAACATAGTAGATCATTACAGAGAGAGGCATACGGATTAGGCAAAATATGTTACTGTTTCTCCAAAAAACTAAAAAGGTGTGCGGTTTTGGTAATACGAAGCCACCTTGACTGTCGAGGAAAAATCGGGTATCATCTGATTAGCGATAGCTAACTTGAACGAGTTAGAAAGAGGTGGGTTATGTCACATAGCAGTCTATATCTTACCAATCTTTATAACGATTTGATAACCAATACCCCTCAGACAATCACTATGGACATTCCTTCAGAAGTCGGGCAAGGCCAAATTTCTCAAACAAAAATCAAGCACGGCGTTATCCTCTCAGACTGGAAAATGTGCTATCAATCCGATATGAATGTGCAGGGTCCTGTTAGTGGAGAATATATGCAAATCATTTTCTGCCTGAATGATGGAATTTCATGGGGGATAATGAATGAGAATCGTTCTATTACTATACAGAAAAATGAGTCTTGTATCTATGCTGGACATGATGGCACAGAATATATCTGCTACAAAAAAGACAGTAACTTCTCATTCAAAAGCATTAAAATCCCAATTCCCTACTTTTCACAACTCCTTGCTGATTACTTTGACGGACAGGAAATTACAGTCTATGAAAAGAAGCTCCTGAATGGTATTGCCAAAGTCTCTGTCACACCAATTATGGAGCAAATACTGTCGGAAACAAGCAAATTTTCTCAATACCGCGGGGGGCTGGGCTATCTCTATTTGGACGGCAAACTGTTGGAGCTGCTGTCCATCTATCTGGGAGAAGTTTTGGAATTGGACATTCTGATGGGCAAAAATATTTCCATGTCCCGGACGGAGCGGACTGCCATCATGGAAGCGAAACGGATCATCGACAGCCAGCTCGCCTTTGCCCCCTCTTGTGAAGAATTGTCTCAACAGGTACATCTGAGTCTGACCAAGCTGACACGGGGATTTTCTTCCTTCTACGGTATGCCGATCCATCAATATGTTATTGAGCAGCGGTTGACACAGGCGGCGCAGCTGCTGCTGGACGGAGACTGGAATGTGGGGGAGGTCGCTGCGATTGTAGGGTATGGAAAACCGAGCAACTTTGCGGCGGCCTTCAAGAAAAAATACGGTGTTGCACCCAAACATTACAGGGAGACACGCTTCAACCACACAAAGCAGTGACCTTTAACTGCTTTTGGGTGAAAATGGGCAGGTTTTGGGTCGAATTAGAAAGGCATAACTGATACAATATGCGTTGAGGTTAGTAAGTGCTAACCTCGACGCATATTGTTGTTTAGAGGAGGCAAAGCATGAAACAGAAGTTGAATGCGAAAGATTTTATCCTGATTGGCGTCCTGACCGCCCTCATGTGGATCATCTGCATGATTATCAGCACCATTATGAGTGTGGCCGGCCCAGTGACCAATGTGTTTTACCCGGCGGTTGTTGCGATCCCCAATGGCATCGTGATGATGCTCTTACTGGCAAAGGTACCGAAAAAGGGCGTTTTCACCATCTGCTCCGCAATCCAGGCTATCCTGTTCCTGCTGGTGGGCGCTTTCTGGTTTATCCCCATCGGCTTGGTGGTCGGCGGCGTGATCTGCGATTTTCTGGTCATGGGCCGAAAGGAAATCACCATGAAGTCCATGACCGTGGCCTACGCCCTGTTCAGCGCCATTTTCGCCTTCAGCGCCATCTGCCCCATCAAGTTCCTCCAGAGTGCCTTTGTGGGCGCCATGGAGAAGAACAACATTGCCCAGGAGTACATAGACGGGATGCTGAATATCACCTCCGTCCCCATGCTGGTGGTCATCGTTGCGGCCGGCTTGGTAGGTGGCCTGATCGGCGCCGTGATTGGGCAGAAGGCTTTGAAAAAGCACTTTATCAAAGCCGGACTCGTTTCAGTCAAATAACAAGGCACAGCCCCTCGGCAGTCAATCAGACAAACGCAGGCAAGCGGGCTGCCTGATCTCAGGGCGCGGGGCTGAAAATGGCCCCGCGCTTTGATTTGGATAGGGAGGCATTGGAATGGAAGAATCACAAATCAAACAAATCATTGAACAGCAGCCCCTTCATGGATCGGCACTGTTAGATCCCCGCTGCAAGATTTTACTTTTGGTCTGTATCGGGTTTGTCAGTTACTTTTTGGCCGGGGAGGTGGTCAGCCTCGCGCTCATGCTGGTGTATGGCCTGTTTATTGCCGTGGGGAACGGCGGAAAGTGGGCCTTGAAGATGATTGTGGTCTACATCATCGTTGCCTATCTCAACGCCCTGCTCCGCTATGTGCAGGTGCCGGTATTGAGTGTGATTATGAGCGTGTTCGGCGTGACGCTTTTGAAGCTGATCCCCATTGTGATGATGGGCCTTTGGATTTTGCGGACCACCTATATGGACGACCTGATGGTGGCGCTCCAGCGGATGCGGCTTCCCCAGGCGGTGACGATCCCGCTGGTGGTCATGTTCCGCTATATTCCCACCCTGCGGATCGAATACCGGCAGATCCGCAGCACCATGGACATCCGGGGGATCAGCGACACCTTGTGGAAACGGGTATCCCATCCTCTTGCCACCATTGAGTATATTTTAATTCCCCTGCTGATGCGGTGCCTGAAGGTCACGGACGAGCTGGCGGCCTCCGGCACTACCCGGGGGCTGGAGCTGGAGTGCAAACGGCACGCCCTGCGCCCCATCCGCTTCTCCTGGCCGGAGAGCCTGGTGTCCCTGCTGGGCATCCTTTTCCTGGCGGCGCTGCTGGTCCTGGACCAGACCCGAATCGGGGAAATCATCTTGTGGAGGGTGTGACATGATCTCGTTTCAGAATTTCAGCTTTCGCTATGAGGAGAGCAAGGACTTTACCCTCCGTGGCATTGATATGACGGTGCAGACCGGCGAATTTATCCTCCTGACCGGGCGAAGCGGCTGTGGCAAGACCACGCTGATCCGCTCCCTCAACGGTCTGATCCCACACTTTTATCCCGGCGAGATACAGGGCGACCTTGTGATGGATGGACATTCTCTGCTGGAAATGAAGCCCGCACAGCTGGCCGGGCAGGTGGGGACGGTATTTCAAGACCCACGCTCCCAGTTCTTCATGACGGACACCACACGGGAATTGGCCTTTGGCTGCGAAAATATGGGGCTTCCCCGTGAGGAAACCATTGACCGCATCGCAAAAGCCGCAAAGGATCTGGAACTGGCGGACTACCTAAACCGGAGTATCTTTGCCCTGTCCAGCGGAGAGAAGCAGCAGATCGCCGTGGGCTCGGTCTATGCGCTTTCACCAAAGGTCTATATCTTCGATGAGCCCTCCGCAAATCTGGACTACGCGGCCACCAAGCGGCTTGCGGAGATCATGGGAAAATTGAAGCGGGACGGATACACCATCTTTGTGGTGGAGCACCGCTTTTACTATCTGCGTGATTTAATCGACCGGGTATTTCTCATACAAAACGGGAAAATCGAACAGGAATTTACAAGGGAGCAGTTCTGTTCCTTACCGGAGGAAACGCGCATATCCTATGGGCTGCGGACTGCATATCCGGAGCGGGATGCAGAGCATTATCAGGAGAAAGAACGCCGCCCCATGGGGAAACACCTGCTGAGTGTGCAGGGCCTTTCCTTTGCTTATCCGAAAGAGCAGGAGGTCTTTCGGAATGTCAGCTTTGAAGCCCACGCTGGGGATGTAATCGGCATCCTGGGCCATAATGGAGCGGGCAAGACCACCCTCTTGTCCATCCTGACCGGCCTCTTGAAGCAGCGGAACGGCGAGATCACATTTGACGGCAGGAAGCTCACTCCACGCCAGCGCCGGGCACTGTCCTATCTGGTCATGCAGGACACGGATTACCAGCTCTTTGCCAGCAGTGTGGAGGAAGAACTCTCCCTGGGGATTCGGGAGGACTGCAAAGAGAAGGTGGACGCCGCGCTGGAGGCGCTGGAGCTGTCCGAATACCGGGAGCAGCACCCGGCGGCCCTCTCCGGCGGGCAGAAGCAGCGGGTCACCATTGGCGCGGCCATCGTCAAGGACAGCCCAGTGATCTATTTTGACGAGCCCACCAGCGGCCTGGACTATGACTCCATGGTGCGGGTCAGCCGCCTGATTGAGCAGTTGTCCGCTTCCGGCGTGATCGTGTTTGTGGTCTCTCACGACTTTGAGTTTATCGTCCGGACCTGTACGGAGGTGGTCCAGCTGGACGACCAGGGGGCCGTTCAAAACCACCGGCTCACGCCGCAAATATTGAAAGCTCTGTCGGAACAGTATTTTCATTGATGGGAGGTTGAAATCATGTTTCAAAAGGTATTTGAATACGCGGGGCCGCATAAAAAGGGCCTCTATGCGGCCACAGCGGTGGTGCTGGTCAGCGTTTTGATGGGCGTCCTGCCCTTTGTGCTGGCCTACCAGGTAATTGCTCCGCTGGTGATGGGAGCGGAACTTGACGCTTCGTTTCTTATCCTGCGGGTGGCTTTGGTGCTGGTGTGCCTGGTCTTGCAGGCTGTTCTCTATGGCTGGGGGCTCAATCTTTCGCACAAGGCCGCCTATGACACGCTGCTCCGGCTACGGACTGCCCTGCAAAAGCGGTTTGAGAAGCTGCCTCTGGGCGTGATCCAGGACAAGGGCACCGGCACGGTCAAAAAGCTGTTTGTCGATGATGTGGACAGTCTGGAGGTCCTGCTGGCCCACTCCATGCCAGAGGGGATCGCAAACCTGATGGTTCCCATCGCGGTCTATGTGGCTATGTTTTTCGTGGACTGGAAGCTGGCGCTGCTGTCTCTGGCCTCCATCCCCATCAGCCTGATCGCCATGATGACCATGTACTCGGTGGGCATGAAGAAAATGGGCCCCTACTATATGGCCGGCCAGAAGATGAACAACACCATCATTGAGTACATCAACGGCATGGAGGTCGTCAAGGTATTCAACAAGGACGCGGACTCCTATGAGCGGTTTCGCAAAGATGTTTCGGATTACCGGGATTACACCTTGGCTTGGTACAAGGCGGCATGGCCCTGGATGGCAATTTACAGCAGCCTCCTTCCCTGCACTGTGATTTTGACCCTGCCGCTGGGGGCGTGGTTTGTCCTCTCCGGCTGGTCGGCTCTGCCGGACCTGATTTTGGTGCTGTGCCTCTCCCTGAGCATCGGGATGCCGCTCCTCAAATCCCTGGGCTTCCTGCCCACCATGCCCCAGCTCAACTACAAGATTTCTGCGCTGGAGCAGGTTTTGGATGCGCCGGAGCTTCAGCAGACGCCGGACAGCTTCCACGGCAAGGATGATACCATCGTTTATGACCATGTTTCCTTTGGCTACACCAAGACACAGCCCGGCCCGGACGGAAAGCCCATGGTGGTGGAGGATGAAGTGCTCCACGACATCAGCTTTACAGCCAAGGCCGGACAGAAAACGGCCCTGGTGGGAGAGTCCGGCTCGGGCAAGAGCACTCTGGCAAAGCTGTTGATCCACTACTATGACCCGCAGAAAGGCAGCATCTCCATCGGCGGACAGAAACTGTGTGACATGAGCCTGGAGGCGCTGAACAGCCGTATTTCCTATGTGGCGCAGGATCAATACCTGTTCAACACCTCTCTGCTGGAGAATATCCGCATGGGACGGTTGAACGCTACCGATGAGGAGGTCCTGGAGGCAGCGCGCAAGGCCCAGTGCATGGAGTTTCTGGAAAAGCTGCCCCAAGGTATCCACTCCATGGCGGGGGATGCGGGCAAGATGCTCTCCGGCGGTCAGCGCCAGCGCATATCTCTGGCCCGTGCCATCCTGAAGGACGCCCCTATTGTGGTGCTTGACGAGGCCACCGCCTACGCCGACCCCGAGAACGAGGAGAAGATGGAGGCGGCGATTGCGGAGCTGGTGAAGGGCAAGACTCTGGTTGTTATCGCCCATAAGCTGCCCGCGATTATGAACGCCGACCAAATCTGCGTTGTAGACCACGGCGAACTGGTTGCGGCAGGAAAGCATCAGAACCTGATTCACTCCTGCCCGGAATATCAAAAGCTGTGGAAGGCGGCCCAGGACAGTGCCGAATGGAACATACATACCGCAAAGGAGGGAAACTAAATGTTTGCACTGTTTTCAAGGATTTTGAAACTTGCCGGTCCATATAAAGGGCGTATTCAGGGCGCTTTTGCCTGCGCGTTTGTGGAGTCGATCCTGTCTAAAATGCCGATCTTCCTGGCCTTTGTGGTGTTGAGCGGCTTTGCCGCCGGAACACTGACCGGGCAGACCTGCCTCTATGTGGGCCTTGGCCTCGCGGCGGCCGTGCTGGTGCAGATGCTGGTCCACTATCTCAGCGACAGCCTCCAGAGTGCGGCGGGCTACCTGATGTTTGCCGAGAAGCGCATGGAGCTGGGCGGACACCTGCGGAAACTGCCCATGGGCTACTTCACCTCCGGCAATATCGGCAAAATCAGTTCTGTCCTCAGCACCGACATGGTGTTTATCGAAGAAGTCGCCATGAGCACGCTGGGCAACATGATGAGCTATCTGCTGTCCTCCTTGGTTCTGCTGGCGTTTATGTTCTATCTGAATTGGCAGTTGGGCCTGATCGCGGCCCTTGTGACCATCCTGGCGTGGCTGGTTTCCAGAGGGATGAACAAAGTTTCCCTGCGGGAAGCCGCTGGCCGTCAGGAGCAGAGCGAACGGCTGACGGACGCGGTGCTGTCCTTTGTAGAGGGCATCGGGGTCATCAAGAGCTATAACCTGCTGGGTGAGAAGTCGGAAGAACTGACCGGCAATTTCAAGCGGTCCAGAAATACATCCCTTGCCTTTGAGCGGAAGATGACTCCGTGGACTATGGGGCTGAATATCCTTTATGGAATCGGGATTGCCGCGATTTTTAGCCTGTCGGTCTTTCTGGAGCGGAGCGGAGTTCTTTCTCTGGCCTATGTGCTGGGCGTCCTCCTGTTTGTCTTTGACCTGTTCGGGCCGCTCAAGGCGCTCTATGGCGAGGCGTCCCGCCTGACCGTGATGAACGCCGCCCTGGACCGCATTGAGGCTGTATTGGAGGAGCCGGAGCTCCCGGACACAGGGAAACAGCATATTCCAGCTCAGGCACAGCCCGGCCAGCCGGAAGTGCGGTTTCATGATGTGGCCTTTGCCTACCAGGACAAGGAGGTGCTGCACCACATCAGCTTCTCTATGCGCCCAAATAGCATGACCGCTCTTGTGGGGCCCTCCGGCGGCGGAAAGTCCACCATCGCCAATCTTCTGGCCCGGCTGTGGGATGTGAAAAGCGGCAGTGTTGCCATCCGTGGTGTGGATACCCGGCAAGTCCCCCTCGCAGAGCTGATGGATCACATCAGCATGGTATTCCAGCGCGTGTATCTCTTCCAGGACACGATCTATAACAACATCAGTATGGGCAAGCCAGACGCCACCGAGGAGGAGGTCTATGAGGCGGCGAGGAAAGCCCGCTGCTACGATTTCATCATGGCTCTGCCTGACGGATTTCAGACTGTGGTGGGAGAGGGCGGCGCAACCCTCTCCGGCGGTGAGAAACAGCGTATCTCCATCGCCCGCTGTATTCTGAAAGACGCTCCTATTGTAATTTTGGACGAGGCGACCGCCAGCGTGGACACTGACAATGAGAGCTATATTCAGGAGGCTATCTCCGAACTGGTAAAGGGTAAGACCCTGCTGGTCATTGCCCACCGTTTGAATACCATCCAGAACGCCGACCAGATTTTGGTCATCAGTGACGGACAGATCTCGCAGCATGGCACCCATGAGGAATTGATGGAACAACCCGGTATTTATCAGGATTTCGTCCGTATCCGTATGAACTCTGCCGGTTGGAGCCTGTCTTGATGGAGAGGAGCTCCCCATGAAACAATTACACGCATCTGGCGAAGATTATCTGGAAGCAATCCTTGTCTTAAAGAGGAAGAAAGGCATGGTGCGCTCCGTAGATGTGGCCCGGCACCTTGATGTATCGAAACCCAGCGTGTGTCATGCGGTAGCCACCTTGAAAGAGGGCGGGTTTCTCACCATGGACGAAGACTCTTTCCTGCACCTGACCGATGTGGGCAGAGAGGTTGCCGAAAAAACTTATGAGAAGCACTGCTTTTTCACCCGTCTGCTGGTGGATGCAGGTGTAGAGCCAAAGACTGCCGAGCAGGATGCCTGCCGCATGGAGCACGCAATCAGCGATGACAGTTTTCAAAAAATTAAATCAGGGCTACAGGACAAGTAAAAGTGGTCTGGCAGTCGAGGTTATCGGAGGTGATGTAGTGGGAAAACTGTTCATATTATCAGTCGAAGAAGATGATCTTGAAACCGCAGAGAAAATCATGGCCTTCATAGAGTCAACAGAACTGGTCATGTGTACGGATCTTCCCTCTGCCCCTCTGCGCTACAAGGCTTTGTGTATCGACGCTGCGTGCCGTCAAGTGTTTTGGCAGGGCAAATTCATAGAGCTGACTCCTATGGAGTTCGATGTGTTTCATTTGCTTGCCCGGCGGCCCGGACGGGTATTTTCACAAAGGGAGATCTATGAGTTTGTTGCCCCTGATTCGTTTGACAGCAGTTGGACGGGAATCTCCAGCATCATTTACAAGCTGCGTCATAAACTGAACGCTGACTTTATCCAAACCGTGTATGGGAAAGGCTATAGATTTTTGCCGCCATGAGGATTATAGAAAAGAATGTTGGTAGATAGTACGAAACCATTCATTTATTGGAACTATGCAGAGTAAGGAATAAAAGTGTTATAAATCTGCGGTATGTTGGGGCATACCGCAGATTTTGCTATATCATAAGTAAAGATGGGCTATTTTTATTGAAGAATACAGTAGTTTATGTTACCATAAAAAGGGTAAGACAAGGCTAACTGGTGGAGTGATGATAATGGAGAGGGTCAATTTCAATCCGGAATGGTATGGTGTACAGGCGAAAGTGCTATCGAGAAGCGAGAGACAGATGGTTGTGGATTATGGATGTAATGGGCGTGGTATCGTAAAAAATTATAGCTTGTTTGAGGGCATACAACTTTGCTTCCTCGATTTTGAAACGGATGAATCTATGAGGACCCAGAAGTTCAATCCAGATATCCTCCAGATTACTCACTGTCAAACCGGACGCTACGAATGCGAATTTGCCAATCATACTGTGGCATATTTGCCAACGGGCTATTTCAGTGTTGCAACCACAGCGCATTTGCCGACTTCGTTCTCTTTCCCCTTGGGGAAGTATTACGGCGTTAGCCTTGTCATAGATCGTCAGGCGCTTTCGGACGAAATACGCCGGATGATGCGGACAATTCCCATTGACCTTGATAAAATAGGGACAACACTTGGTCTTGAAACACAATGGTATGTCAGTGATACTCCACCGCAATTACGACACTTGTTTTCCGAATTATACACAGCCATTCAAACGGAGCCTGTCGGCTATTTCAAAGTTAAGGCCATAGAACTATTATACCATATGGATCAGTTGACACAGATTAGCGGGTGCGACTCAAAGTATTTTGATAAGAAACAGATTCAAGCAACAAAAGCTATTCGGGAGTATCTTATTTCCCATCTGGATGAAAAAGTTCCCTTGGAACAGTTGGCAAAAGAGGCGCACTTGAATCTGTCGGTGTTCCATCTGGTTTTTTCCCACATATATGGGGACACCCCGTATGCCTACCTCAAAAAATACAAAATGAATTTAGCTGCCCAGTGGCTTTCGGAAAACAAGATGAAAATCGGTGATATTGCCTTGGAGCTTGGATATAGCAACGCAAGTAAATTTGCTAAAGCATTTCAATCTGTATATGGAATGCTGCCAAAAGACTACCGAAAAAATCGATAGTCATGTACAGGCGGCGTTTAACAGCGGTAGAGGTGTAGTCTCTACTAATTCATTGGTATCTTTGGGCTATTTTTGCCCGTGACGCATAGATATGGAGTAGCAGCCAATTTCAAAAGTTGATAGAATAAATGTCGCGGTTAGCAAGAACTAACTGCGACATTTTCTCTTTTAAGGAGGGTTCATGCTATGTCAAACGCAAAGTCGAAACAGGCAAAACCAAAGACGGGTTTGGCACGATGCATGGAATTGGCTTCTGACAGAAAGGGCCTTGTATTCTTAGCTGCGGTTCTTTCGTCACTGGCGGCCATTGCTTCGTTCATCCCGTACATAGCGGTCTATTTTATGATCCGCTCAATTATCGGTGTTTTCCCGAACCTTGACCAGTTGGATATGGGGATGGTCATGAATTATGGCTGGCTGGCGCTCGCCGGGATCGTGGCAAATATCCTACTGTATTTTCTGGCTATTTTCAGCTCACACATGGCGGCATTTGGAACGCTGTACGAGTTGAAGGTTCTCTTTGCAGACCATATTACCAAAATCCCACTGGGGTATCACTTAACGATTGGCAGCGGCCGTCTGCGGAAAATCATGGATGAAAACATTGAAAGTGTGGAGGGCTTTATTGCTCACCAGTTTCCTGATTTTGTTGCCTCTATTACCGCCCCTATCGTCATGGTCATCATCCTGTTGGCTGTTGACTGGAGGTTTGGCCTTGCTTCCCTGGTCGGCATCATTCTTGCATTTGTCGCAGAGTTTATCGGCTTTGGCAGCGGTGAAATGAAGGAGAACATGGGCAAGTACCAAAAGGCTTTGGAAGAAATGAATAATGCCTCTGTGGAGTATGTCCGGGGAATGTCGGTAGTAAAGGCGTTTAATCAGACGGCATCCTCTTTCAAGAAACTCAAAGATGCCATTACCGGCTATACAGAGTGGGTGCTGAAATTCTCCCTTGGCTGGCAAAACTGTATGCCCGCCTTCACCACGATCATCAACAATGTTTACCTGATCCTCGTCCCGGTAGGAATTTTGATCGGCTCCAGAACCGACGATTTCGCCGGATTTGCCATGACTTTCATTTTCTATCTGCTCTTTGTTCCTGCCATCTCCGGTGTGTTGAACAAGATCATGTATATCTCAGAATCGTTCATGCAGATTGACGGGAATGTGGCACGAATGGACGAAATTCTGAATATTCCCGAAATGCCGGAGACGGATCACCCCCAAAAACCGGCAAACGATGATGTCGTTTTCAAGGATGTCAGTTTTTCTTATACCGGGGATTCCTCCGAGAAGGCGCTTGAAGATGTTTCCTTCATAGCAAAGCAGGGACAGATCACAGCAATCGTCGGCCCCTCCGGCGGCGGCAAGAGTACGATTGCCAATCTGATTTCCCGCTTTTGGGATGTGTCCTCCGGCAGCATTACCATCGGCGGTATAGATGTGCGCGATATGGCGGAGGATGACCTGATGCACCATGTCAGCTTTGTGTTCCAGGATATTTTCCTGTTCAAGCAGAGCATCTTGGATAATATCCGTATGGGCAATCCTTCGGCCAGCGAGGAACAAGTGATTGCGGCGGCGAAAGCAGCGCAGTGCCACGAGTTCATCTCCAAACTGCCCAACGGGTATCACACGGTGGTCGGCTCCAAGGGCATCCATCTCTCTGGTGGCGAGCGTCAGCGAATTGCCATTGCGCGGGCCATTATCAAGGACTCGCCTATCATCGTGCTTGATGAGGCAACGGCATTCAGCGACCCGGAGAATGAATATCTGATCCAGAAAGCCTTTGAAAAACTGATGCAGGGTAAGACAGTTATCATCATTGCACACCGCCTCTCCACGATCCGCAATGCAGATAAGATCATCGTCATGGAGAAAGGGCACTTGGTCGAAGAAGGAAAACATGACGAGCTGGTGGCCGCAAGCGGACGCTATGCACAAATGTGGAACCACTATACAGAAGCGATTGGCTGGAAAATCAGCGGAAAGGCGGTGCAACTATGAGCAGATTACAAAAAGCTCTCTTTTTGTCAGACAAGGGTTACGCAGATCTGAAAAAAGCAATCTTCGCCTGCACATTGACGAACCTGGCTATGCTTCTGCCGTTCTGTGTAACTGTTATGATTTTCAGTGAAATTCTGACACCCTTTGTCAGTGGCGGCTCCATTCAGTGGAACCATATCTGGATGCTGTGGGGCGCAGGTATTGTTTCAGCCATCCTGGTATTTCTGGCCGCCAAAAACGATTACCGTAAAACCTATATTGCCTCATATAAAGAGTCGAACACGACCCGGCTGCGGATTGCGGAGCACCTTCGGAAACTCCCTATGAATTTCTTTAACACCAAGGATCTTTCTGAACTGACCACGAATATGATGGCGGATTGCAGCAGCATGGAATCCATGCTCAGCAGTACCATCCCGCCGCTGATTGCGAATATAATCTCTGTTACTCTGACTTGTATTTGTCTGGCGTTTTTTGATTGGCGCATGGCCCTTGCGATTTTCTGCACGATGCCGGTTACATTCCTTATCAT
>OITT01000337.1_pt1 | contig 12519 bp, 10 predicted proteins | sample 1586731 | NCBI WGS metagenome assembly OITT01 (sample SAMN02675048, study PRJEB24791) | human gut metagenome, SKBSTL034 | isolation source: stool | host: Homo sapiens | place: USA
TCTGGCCCTCCTTGTCGAAGGTCCAGCCTCCGATCTGCGCATAGCTGGATGGGTCTACATAGAGGCCCTTGCGCCAGGGCCGGGGATTTCGCTCCAGCTCCAGCAGAGTCTCCATTGCCTTGTCATCTCCTTGCATAGCAAGGCAACTCATCAGGTTGAAGGCCGCGCTGGAATATTCTGCGGACAACAGCGCATGGATCAGACCATCCCGCACATCGGCGGGAGCATGATAATAGATCTCACAGGGCCAGAACACCTCTGCGGCCAGTGCCACTCGCTGAATCTCCGGGGTGATGGCATCATGGTAGCCAAGCAGCTGCCAAAAGTCGGCGAACTCTGGGTCCTCCATATCAGCCAGCCTCTGGATGTTCTGTATCAAGTTTCTTTGTTTTTCGACAATTTGTTCCGGCATCCAGGCCAGAGCAGCTTGCCGTTCTTGCTCGCACTTACATTTCCAACACAATCCCTCATAACCCAATGGGGTTCCACAGCTGGGGCAGGTATATTTCAGACTCATGTTCTCATACTCCTTTCAGGCAATAAAAAAGCCCCACGCCGCACTGTCATAAAGACAGGCTGACGCAGGACATGAAGAAGCCGCGTTGAAGGAGCCGCATCCACCAGCAGATGTAGTTTCTTCAACAACCAAAATATTTTTTTCGTATCTTAAAGCAGCAAATTGCTGTCCAATATATTTGTTCATAGCGGCACCATTTGTTCTGAGCGTAGTTTTATATCTTATTATATCACAGCACCCCTTCAATGAAAATATTTTGTTGGAAATGCTAATGAAAAATTTTTGTGAATTTGTTAAGGCGCAGGGGCTGTTATCTCCATAGTGTCTGGATGGATCAGAGTGATTACTTTTCCCTGATGCAAGGCATAGTTGACTGTCTGTGCTGTACCTGAGCGCAGCTTTTTCTGATTATCAAACACACCGATAAGGTACTCTGCATGATCGACCATATAATAATTTCTTTTTTTATAACTGGAAACATCCGCAGAGTGTGAAATAACAATAGAATCGTTTGCGTTTTGGATCAGCTTTTTCAATCTATGTTTACTCTGATCCGGCCATTTAGAGTCATAGCCGATGAAGGGAACTACAACGATAATTTTAATATCCTCGTATCCTGTTTGTGCTCTCAATGTTAGAAGCTGTTCTCCAGCCCACATATCCACACCAAGAGCACCGCCGACAAAAAAAGTACGGACAAATTTCTCGTCATGGAGTATGCGAAACTGCTCCAGGAGACATTCTTTCAGCTTTTGGCATAGAGGATCTTCCTCATTATATCCAAAGCAAAATCTTGTTGGTCTGTGGCCGGTAATGGCGCAGGCATACTGATTCATATAAATCACCCTTGATAACCGCCGTGATTACGCATATAAAGCAAAAATAACGCAAATAATAATGCGTATAAAGGTTATATTACAAAATTATAACACAACACATACGAAGTATCAAGAATTGCTTTCTGCTATGCTAAAAGAGCAGAGAGGTGAGCGTATGGACGAAGAATTTATCCGCAATCGAATCACAGAATTACGATTGAAAAAAGGCGTTTCAGAATATCAGATGAGCATGGAGTTAGGGCAGAACAGAAGCTATATTCAGGCGATTTCTTCCGGGCGTTCTATGCCGTCTATGAAGCAGTTTCTCAACATCTGTGAGTATTTTGAAATCACGCCGCTTCAATTTTTTGATGCACAGGAAAATAACCCTCAGCTTATCAAGAAGGCTTTAGACGGAATGAGAAAGATGTCAGATGACGATCTGATTATGCTGATTGGTTTTATAAGTCGCTTAAACACAGAAAACTAACGATAGGAGGCAGTAAGCGTCCCGTCGTTAGTTTTTCATTTTATGCGCAGCATATTGTGGCAAGCAATGCTTGTGGCTATCCATTTCGCCACAAACTGCTTGTTGAGGGCAGTGCCCCCAAGCCCCTTTGAACACAGAATTTCATTCTGTGGCTGCGCGTTCTGCGAACGCTTTTGACCAGGACCAGCTTACCGCTGGCCGTGGTCTTTTTCTTTTTCAACATCCTGTTCTACCTCCATTTTCAGCACTCGATCTACATTTGCCTTTGCCGTTAAAAGCTCCCGCATTTCCTCACGGGAACGCCGGTACTCGGCATAGGTCTTTTTCTTTTCTTCCAGCAATTTCGCGTACTCCGTCTGCAACTCTTTGACCTTGGGCAGCTTCTTGACGCCCATCTCATCAAAGGCATTCTTAGCAGCCTGGTGGAGCAGAATTTCTTCCTCATGTTCTTCCCGGAATTTCTTAGAGTAGCCCGCCTTGCGGTATGCCACATAGACCTCACGGGTCTTGGCATAATTTACGATGTGAGTACGCAGAACAGCAATCTCTGCCATGCGCTTTTCAGCCGCTTTGATCTGCGCCGAAAGCTCATTGTGATGTGCCGTGGCAGCCGCAGCCTTTTCTTCCAAAACCGCATACTCCAGCAGGTTATGCTCTGACAAGTAATTCATGGTCTGTGCCATTTGTTTCAGATTGAAAACCTTAGCCCATCGAGCATAGCCAGCACCTTTTCCAGCCTGCAATTTTGCCTGAATGTCCACCAGCAGATTGACCTTCGGCGGCTCTGCCTGTGTGACTGTTTTCTTTCGCGGGGTATGTGCTTTCTTCCCTAAGAGAACTGCCCGCAAATCTTCCAATCCATATCCTTCGCCCAGACTGTCCATGCGGGCGGCTTTCTCCCAACCAGAGAGCTTCAGTCGATACGATTTTCCGCGCTTTGAGACTTCACAACCATACTCTTGCAACAGCTTCAGCAGTTCTTCAAAGTCAGCAGGACTTTGTGATAATGCGTTGTCAATCGCCACACGAAGCAGCTCTCGGTGAGAGGGCTTTGCCTGATCGCCCAGCCATTTGTTATAGCTCTTTCCGTGAAGTTTCGGATTCTCTACAATGGACAGTCCATTCTCAATACAGATGGTGTCACTTAGCCGACGAACCGCCTTGGTGCTGCCCCAAAAGTTTCGGAACTTCCGGTCATATTCTAAGCTGACCGATGACCAGATAATGTGATTATGAATGTGCGACTTGTCTATGTGAGTGCAGACCACAAAGGCATGATTGCCTTTAGTAAAACGCTTTGCAAATTCTACGCCCAGCCGGTTTGCTTCTTCCGGGGTAATCTCACCGGGGCGGAAGGACTGGCGCACATGATAGGCAATCACATCATCTGTACCACGCACTCGTCCGGTAGCGGCAATGTACTGCCGCTTTGCCAGAAGGAACTCCGCATCCACAGTCCGGCTGTCACACGCATAGCCGGTAATGAGCCTGCCGTTATCTGTTTTCTTTGGATTGGCCACATAGTCGATGATGTCACTGATCGCCCGACTTTCTGTGCGGCCCTTGCCGACATGAAGCGGCATGATTCTCGTGGTTGCCATAGGTCAGACCTCCTTCCCGAAAAGAAAACGGCCTGCCATAGCAGACCGCTTTCACTATTCTATAAAACTTTCTTCATCGAAAAAATTGAACTCATCATCTTCTAAGTGTCTTGGTGGAAATCTCATTTCATATTGCTCTTGCGCCAATGCACGGACATCAGGCCGCCTATCCTTTAGTCGATTTTTCAGCCAGGACAACTGCTCTTTCGATAGCCTCCATGGAAGATTCAAAAGACGATTCAGTGTCATCAGTTCAGCCTGCTTTTCTGCTGGTAGCGAAGCACAGGATTTACAAATGTGGGATGCATGACCTTTGCCTGAAAATTTTTCGTTGGCTTTGTATTCACCACAAACTTTACAATAGTGTCCATGCTTTTTCATAAGCTGATGCCCTTCTCGCAAAGAACATATAACCTGCGAATTGCTTTCATAATCACATCCCATTCCAAATCAGAAGCATAAGAAAACTTTTTACGGTATGCCTCCCAAAGTTTTTGCATAACCGAATCATTTTCCACTTCGTCAAAAACTTCTTCAGCCTGGTTAAGATACTTCTCCGATCCCCGTTTATGAGCAGTTGCCAGAAGCGCATCATGTAAAATTTTCGGGTTCAGCGTGGTTCCATGCAGCTGTTCTAAAATGTAAATATCGTAGAAATCTCTCATGCGGGTATTGGTTGTGGTTCTGGTAATAATGGTTTCCAGTTTTTCTGCCAGCACAGTTTCTAAATTATAAGCCCAAATATCAATGGAGCGATCTTCCAGCATAAGTTTGAATGAATACCGAACCTCTCTTGGAGTGATTGCATCTCCCGTAGAAATATCAATTTTCAAAGGGGTCACTACACCATCGAATGTTGTACTCATGCTGACACGAATCCCCGGATACTCTGCTTCATCCATAATCTCCGAAATACTTTTCAGCTGAAATTTAACACCATCATCAATCGGAACAGTTACGATTGATGAAATTAGATTCTCAATATCCTCCACATTAACATTAGCTCCTTTTATGGTTGCATCCAAATCCATCGTAGAGCGGGCATCCAATCCAACCATAGCCGCTACCAACATACCACCCTTCAAGATAAACTTATCACGATACTCAGAAAGAGAAATACGCTCCAAAAAACGCTCCATCATGTAGTTCCTCATTAAAATCTGAGCATCTGCGGATTTTTCTCTGGAAAGGTTTCGTATTAAATCTTTAAGCTGCCTTGCTGTTTTTATCATAAAAGTACCTCCAAATACTGTCGTAAAATTTTTTCCACCTTGAACATCCCAGCATATTGCATTAAAGCTCGCAGGTTCTTATCTTTTCTACGGGCATACGCTTTCAGTGCTCCCTGAAAGGTCTGAATTTCAATTCTGCTACGGCTTCTGAGCAAATCACAGATCGTTCGCTCCATATCATAAACCGGCACAGTATGCCCGAACGGAGTTTTCGCTGTTGTAAGTCCTACATCATGTAAGTCTGCTTTAATCGTAAAAACTTGAATGCCTTCTGCTTTCATTTTGCTTGGATTGCATCCAGTTTTGACCGTAACTGTATATTCTATTGGTTCACGGTCTGTCAGATCGTGAAAAAATAAAGCTGTTTCATGTGAAAATACTGCTTGTTCAAATCGCAAATGAAGCAGATACATGGCATCCACCCAGGAATCTTTGGACAGATAAATCCCATGTGCAACTCTATCCAAATCTCGTGAACGCACATAATCATAAAATACCGGCTTTGAAATTCCAGAGGATACGACCTGTGATGTTCGCAGCATTCCTTCTTGTGCTGTTAGCATCTGATCCAGCTGTTCAAATTGTCCCATCATGTCACTTCCTTTCGTACTAATATTATATTCAATATTAGTTCAAAAGTAAAGTCGTGGATATAAAATTCCTTTTCCCAAATTTAACAGACGGTGTCTGGCATTTTTATGGTTTTGCGTATTTTTATCCATAAACCAACTCCTGAATTGCAAATTTCAAACTCTGCACCTTGCCCAGTAGCCAGATTGCAGCCAGTGGCAGCCCCATCGGGCTAATCAAAAATGCCATAACCAGCAAAATCACACCATTCTGCGGGGAATAGGTAATCAGCACAGCCACGCCAAGCAGAGCAATTACCGTGCTTAGTAGACCAAGCACCAGACCGGATATGTAGATCAGCCCCGTGCAGAGCCAGACAAAAAGCGTCAGCACCAAAGTGACCGGTGCAGTTATAATCATCAAAAGCCCTTTCAAAATCTTCATGTCATTTCCTCCTTGCAGCGTTCTTGGTATCTTTTCTAATCATATTATCCGGCATGGGCAGGCAAAAGACAAGGATACCGATAAAAAGAAAAAGCGGAGAGAGGAGCAGCGAAGTAATGCCGTTCCTCCCTCCGCAAATGGAGTATCTATCCCTGTTATAAAAGTTTGGAAAGCTGGGTAAGAATTTCCTCTACGCCCTCCCATAACTGTTCCTGCCGCTGGGATATATCCTCCAAATCGACATCATAAATCCGCCCGGTCTCATGCACCTTGCGGGTCAGCTGGTTTAAGTTGTTGCTGCTCCGGCGCAGCAGGGATACCAGTTCTTTCAGTTCCGGCAAATCCAGCTGCACCACATAGCCGTCCACAGCCATTTTCCGCAGATAGGCGCTCAGGTTTTTTGTCCCAAACTGTGCCATTTTCTGCTGAATCAACTCCATTTCATCAGCGGATACCCAAAACAGAACCGGCACATCCCGCTTGCGCTTGGGGCTGCTCATCGCTCCGGCTCCTGTTTCTTCGGGGCGGCAGGCTTATGGGCAGGTGGTTCCTGTTTGAGCTTTTGCAGGACAGAACTTTTCTGCTGTTCTTGAGCGACTTTTCGGAACTGTCTGGTGAACAGGTCGGTCAAACCGGGATTGACCCCATCCACAACCAGATAGGCGCAGTGGCGGGAAGCGCCGCTGTCCTCCGGCATGGGAATGGTTTTTGCCCAGGCTTTATTGTCCTGAGAGATACGCCCGTCATAGTTCTTGCGCTGGATGGTGTTGGCAAGAATAAACTGTACCCGTTCCGTCCCGAACTTTTCCAGCACATCTTTGACCGCCGCCTCCGTATCCAGCCGATTCTCTGCATAGTGGGCGCTGATGGTCTGCTCAATGGCTTCTTTGCAGGCGCTGTTCGCCTGATATGAGAGGTTGTACTGTGCCATTTCCCCATGCTCGGACGCATAGGCAGCAGAATGGGGATAGACCGGTGTTGTTCGCAGTTCCTCTTTGGCTCTGCACACATCGTCGGCACGGTTCTCAATGCTGTCCCGGATCACATCCATATAGCCGGTCTCCAGCTTTTCAAAATAGCGGTACACATCCGCCAGCGGAGAGGGAGATTCCAAAAGTGCCTGAGCCTGGGCATCAGTCAGCTCCAGTTCCTCCATCGCCATCACAATGTCCTCACGAACCGTGTACTCATAGGTGTGGTGCAGGATTTCTTCCGGGGGCTGTCTTTTCAGCCAGTCCCGGAACTTGTCCTGTTCGGCAGCCATCTTTTCATAAAGGGCTGTATTCAGATCGTTAGTATTCATGTTATCGCACCTCCTCATGCTGTTTTGGTTTCTTGTCTGTACTGCGGGGTTGCACCGGGCGTTTTAGGTTATCCAGCACCGAAGTCCGTGTGCTTTTGGCAACAACAGCCTCTGCGTGCGCCTGTCCCTTTCCGTCGATGTTGAGCAAAGTATCCAGCTCCACCAGACGGGCATTTTTGCTTCGCAGTTCTTCTTCATAAAGGAATGGCTTTCCGACTTCCTCCTTTGCGGCAGCCTGCTGCTGATAGAGGTTATCCAGCTGGGCCTTTGCCGCCTCCAGACGCTGGGGCATCTGGGCGAGGGCATTGTCGATACGGGTAAGATTTCCGCGAGGGTCTGTACCAAGGGTTGCCCGGTGGGTCATCTGTCCTTTCAGCAGGAGCGTATACTCCTGTTTCCAAGCGGAAAATTCCACGGACATGGCATACCCCCGGTAGTTGCCGATCTGCACCGGATCGGAGGTTTTAACCTCCTTGCAGGCATCCAAAAGGGCTGCACCGGCGTTCTCCTTATCGGTCAGCAGGTCTCCACGAATCTCCATACCGGCAAAGCCGTCCTCCGGGTGCGGGTGCGCTGCCAAAACCTCCAGATCGGATTCAAAGCCCTTGATAAAGCCTTTGTGCTTTTCAATCTCCTCCGGGAAGTATTTGAGCAGCTGGTCCTCCAGACGATATTGCTTGCTCTGGTGGTCGGCTTTCATCAGCTTCAGGCGGGATACCTCCACATCCAAATCCATACGCTCCTTGATGCGGGGATCTCCGGCACACAGAGCCTTGATCTCTGCAAAACTGAGGGCGGTTTCATCCACATCATCGCAGGAGCGCACCGGCGATTTAGAAGTCATGATCTGACTGATGAATTTTTGCTTATTCTCCACCGTCTGCCAGAGGTATGCGTCAAAGGTTCCTTCGGTCACATAGCGGTACACATGGACAAGAGGATTCTGGTTGCCCTGGCGCTCGATACGGCCCTTGCGCTGGGCAAGGTCTCCCGGTCTCCACGGACAGTCCAGGTCATGAAGTGCCACCAGACGGTCCTGCACATTGGTGCCTGCGCCCATCTTGGCGGTGCTGCCCAAAAGGACACGCACCTGACCGGTACGGACTTTAGAGAACAGCTCCTTTTTCCGCACTTCGGTATTGGCTTCATGGATAAAAGCGATCTGGTCGGCAGGCATTCCCTGAGCAATGAGTTTCTGACGAATATCGTCATATACCGTAAAGACCGGTTCCTGCTCCGGCAGAGGCACAGCGCCTTCCAATGCGTGAAGCAGTGGATTATCCAGCGTTTTCGCCGCCTTGCTTGCAGGAGCTTTTGCCTGCGGTGTAGAAATGTCGCAGAACACCAGCTGGGTCAGCTTGTCAGCTTTGCCGTCCCGCCAGATCTGCATGATGTTGTCCACACACTGATTGACCTTTGTGCCAGGTTCGTCCGGCAGCATCTGGTTGACGATCCTCTGGTCAAGCCCCAACTTACGGCCATCCGAGGTAATCTTGAGCATGTTATCCTGGGACGGGTCAACAGTTCCGCTGTGTACCAGCGATGCACGCTCCGAAAGAGCTTTGACCATTTCCTGCTGATGTTCGGTAGGCTGCGCCACGATGTTGTGGTATTCCACCTCCGGGGTGGGCAGGTTCAGTTGGTCGGCAGTCTTGATGTCCGCCACTTCTTTGAACAGGTTCATCAGCTCCGGCAGGTTAAAGAACTTGCTGAATCTCGTTCTTGCCCGGTAGCCGGTGCCTTCCGGTGCCAGCTCCAATGCTGTGACGGTCTCCCCAAATCGGGAAGCCCAGCAGTCGAAGTGGGTCATGTTCAGTTCTTGCAGGCGTTCATACTGAAGGTAACGCTGCATGGTGTAAAGCTCGGTCATGGAGTTGCTGACCGGGGTGCCGGTGGCAAAAATCACGCCACGGTTTCCGGTGATCTCATCCATATAGCGGCACTTGGCAAACATATCGGAGGATTTCTGCGCGTCCGATGTGGAAAGACCAGCCACATTCCGCATTTTTGTGTATAGAAACAGGTTTTTATAGTTGTGGGCCTCGTCCACAAACAAACGGTCCACACCCAGCTGCTCGAAGGTTACCACATCGTCTTTTCGCCCCTCGGCTTGCAGCTTTTCCAGTCTGGCTTCCAGAGACTTTCTGGTACGCTCCAGCTGCTTGACGGTAAAACGCTCGCCGCCGCTGGCCTGCACCTCTGCGATGCCCTCGGTGATCTCGTCGATCTGCTCATAGAGAAGCCGTTCCTGACGCTCCCGGCTGATGGGGATACGCTCAAACTGGCTGTGTCCCATGATGATGGCGTCGTAGTCACCGGTCGCAATACGGGCGCAGAACTTCTTGCGGTTATGGGTCTCAAAGTCCTTTTTGGTGGTGACTAAGATGTTGGCAGAAGGATAGAGACGCAGAAACTCCGACGCCCACTGCTCGGTCAGATGGTTTGGAACCACAAAGAGAGATTTCTGGCACAGTCCCAGGCGTTTGGCTTCCATCGAAGCAGCTACCATTTCAAAAGTTTTGCCTGCGCCTACTTCATGTGCCAACAAGGTATTTCCTCCATACAGCACATGGGCAATGGCGCTTTTCTGGTGTTCCCGCAGGGTAATGGCCGGGTTCATGCCGCCAAAAGTGATATGGCTGCCATCATACTCGCGGGGACGGGTAGAGTTCATTTCTTCGTTATACTGGCGCACCAAAGTCTGGCGGCGCTCCGGGTCTCTCCAGATCCAGTCCCTAAAGGCTTCCCGGATCGCCTGCTGTTTTTGAGCCGCCAGGGTGGTCTCCTTGGCATTCAGCACGCGGCGCTCTTTTCCGTCTGCGTCCTCTATGGTGTCATAGATGCGGACATCCCGCAGGTTTAAGGAATCCTCCAGAATCTTGTAGGCGTTGGCGCGGCTGGTTCCGTAGGTGGTATAAGCTGCCACATCGTTGTAGGATACAGAAGATTTCCCCTTGATCTGCCATTCAGCAGTAAAGGAAGAATAGTTGACCTCGATACTGCGCTGGAGATAAAACGGGGTGTTGAAGGTCTCGTACATAAACTGCTGGATGTACTCCTTGTCAATCCAGGTAGCGCCCAGACGCACCTCAATTTCCGACGCATCCAGGTCTTTGGGCTGGGCGGCGGTAAGAGCTTCCACATTGACTGCATAAACCGGGTCCTGCTGTGCCGCCCGCTGCGCCTGACGCAGTTTGCGGCGTACATTGCCGGAAAGGTATTCATCAGCAGTCACATAATGGGGTGTGCCGTCTTTCTCCAACTGTCCCGGTACACGGAAGATCACGCCTTGCAGTTCTCCGGCCAGTTCTTCTTTTGTTTTTCCGGTAAGCTGGCTCATATAGCCCATATCCACGCAGGCTTTTTCCGAGATGGACACCGCCAGTGCTTCGCTTGCCGTATCCACAGTAGCCACTGCCTGATGGGGCTTGATGGTCCGTTTGGTGAACATATCCGCCTTGCGCTCCAGCTTTCCGTCCTCGTCAATAACTTCCAGCGCACAGAGCAGGTAATAGGAAGAATCGTCTGCATAGGCCAGGCGGTTTGCACGGTCATTGATGAGACCGTATTTGGCAGAAAAGCTGTCATAGAGCCGGTTTAGTTCCGCCTGTTTTTGGGTAATGGTGCTGTCTGGAACCGCTGCATCCATCTGAAGGTCGATCAGTTCCTGCACACAATCACGCAGTCCCACAAGACCTTTTACACGGGCTTCGGCGGTGGCGTTGAGATCAGGGCGCACCATGCGGCTGTTTTCCCGGTAGTACACCTGCCCGTCTACAATGGCATAGGAATAGTTCTTCACATTGGGGTCGGCAGGAATGGAGGTGTCAATGGCTTCGCCCTCGCCCAGCTCCGGCAGCTCTGCCTCCTGATAAGTGCCATGAATGTACTTCACAGCATCATGCAGCTGGTCGGAAAGCTCCAGTCCCTCGATAGGATTCACAGTGTAATCCATACCATGAGCAGTGCTTACCGGCTCCTGTCTGCCCAGCACCATTTCCGGGTGGTCGATAAAATACCGGTTGATGGCAAACCCATCCTCCGTCTGTCCGATCTGGGTCCATTCCGGCACGATGTCCAGCGGGCGGTCCCGCTTTTGGAGGAAGATGATGTCCGATACCACCTCGGCACCGGCATTCTTTTTGAACGCGTCATTGGGCAGACGGATAGCTCCCAGCAGCTCGGCACGCTGGGCAAGATAGCGGCGCACGGTGGAATCCTTGGCGTCCATGGTATAGCGGGAGGTTACAAAAGCTACCACGCCGCCGGGACGCACCTGGTCGAGTGCTTTGGCAAAAAAGTAGTTGTGGATGCTGAAATTCAGCTTGTCATAGGCTTTATCTCGAACCTAATACTGGCCGAAAGGCACATTACCAATGGCAAGGTCATAGAAATCTCGCCTGTCGGTGGTCTCAAACCCGGCCACGGTGATGTCGGCCTTGGGGTAGAGCTGCTTTGCAATCCTGCCTGTGAGAGAGTCGATTTCCACGCCGTGGAGCTTGCTGTTTTGCATACTTTCGGGAAGCAGACCAAAGAAATTGCCTGTACCGCAGGACGGCTCCAAGATATTGCCTTGTGAAAAGCCCAGGCGGTCAAGTGCGTCATACATCGCCTTGATAACAACAGGCGGCGTATAAAAAGCGGTCAGCGTTGACTCCATAGCGGCACGGTATTCCTCTGGGGATAGGCTGGCATATAGCTCCTTAAATTCCTCCGCCCACGCCGCATTGTGTTCATCAAATGCCATAGAAAGACCGCCCCAACCGACATACTGAGATAAGACCTCCTGTTCTTCGGGTGTGGCAAGGCGGTTTTCGATTTCAAGCTCGTGCAGCAGGTTGATTGCCGCCATATTGTTTCGGAACTTTTCTTTTGCTCCGCCGACACCGATGGCGTCATCGTTAATACGGAAATTATGACGGTCTACAGCAGGAGCTTCCGTTTTTTCTTCGGGGAGTAATTCGGTTTTTTCCTGTTCCAATAGCTTTTGGATATAGCCGATTTTCTCCACTCGGTTTATCGGAAAGCCCACATTGTTCTGGAATGTGATGTCACGCAGGGACACATCGCCGCTGATTTTACCAATGTTCTCAATGAGATATTTACGGTTATCTATGATGATTTCCCTGCCTATGAGGTCGTCTGCGGATTTCTCCATTTCAATGGCAGGAGCTTCTGAGCCATTCATTATATCGGCATACGCCTGTGGTTTTTCTTCGGCTTCCTCGGCTGTCCTGTACCAATCACTTTCGGTAGCCATAATCTCATCAAGGAGCTTCTCGTCCTCTTTGGTCAGCTCGGTGTGCTGTTCCAAGAATGGGATAAACTCACCTCTGCCACGGAGCAGGCTTTCTCGGTCATCTCCATATAGCTGTTCGCCCTTTGGCGATAAGGCATAATCGTAAAAATTCTTAATGTGGGCAATTAAATCACCCTCACCATCGCCAATATCAAACCGCCCTTCATAGTTAAATTCCTCGCCGCCGATAACAGCCTTGATAACAAAATCGGTCTTGTGATACCACCCGATATTTTTATCGCCCT
>OITT01000383.1_pt1 | contig 11013 bp, 10 predicted proteins | sample 1586731 | NCBI WGS metagenome assembly OITT01 (sample SAMN02675048, study PRJEB24791) | human gut metagenome, SKBSTL034 | isolation source: stool | host: Homo sapiens | place: USA
AGACTGCGGAGCTGACCGAGACCATCCGCCGCATCCGCGACGAGTTCAACATCGCTGTCCTGCTCATCGAGCACGATATGAGCCTTGTCATGGGCATCTGCGAGGGCATCGCCGTGCTGAACTTTGGCCGTATCATCGCCAAGGGCACGCCGGACGAGATCCGCAATAACCCGCAGGTCATTGAAGCCTATCTGGGCAAGAAGGAGGGCTGAGCGATGGCACAGACTTTACTGAAGGTTGATAACATCAACGTCTTTTACGGCAACATCCACGCAGTCAAGGATGTTTCCTTCGAGGTGAACGAGGGCGAGATCGTCACCCTCATCGGCGCCAACGGCGCAGGCAAGTCCACCACCCTGAAGACGGTGTCCGGCCTGCTCCACCCCAAGACCGGCGATGTGCTCTATAAGGGCAAGAGCATCAAGGGCGTCCGCGCCCATAAGATCGTCGAGGCCGGTCTGGCACAGGTGCCGGAGGGCCGCCACGTCTTCCTGCATATGACCGTGGAGGAGAATCTGGACATGGGCGCTTACACCCAGCCCAACTCCACCATCGCCCCCAACAAGGAAAAGGTCTTCGAGCTGTTCCCCCGCCTGAAGGAGCGCCGCAAGCAGCTGGCCGGGACCATGTCCGGCGGCGAGCAGCAGATGCTGGCCATGGGCCGCGCCCTGATGAGCAACGCCTCCATGCTGATGCTGGACGAGCCTTCGATGGGCCTGTCCCCCCTGCTGGTGCAGGAGATCTTCGACATCATCCGGAACATCCACAAGGAGGGCATGACCATCCTTCTGGTGGAGCAGAACGCACAGATGGCCCTTTCTGTGGCCGACCGCGCCTACGTCCTCGAAACGGGCCGTGTGGTCATGGAGGGCACCGGTGCCGAACTGCTGACCAACGAGCGTGTCCGCAGCGCATATCTGGGCGGCTAAAGCAGGATATAGCAATTCAACTTTTTAATGCAACAGCAACAGCGTTGAATTGCATATCGCAAATATGCTGTTTGAATGTTGCACTAATTTCTTGTCTTGCGATAAAAGAACAAGAAGGCGTGACCGCGCGGTCACGCCTTTTTTGTTGTGGAAAATCATCGGATGATGGATTGGTAGTAGTTCCCGAAATCGGCAAGGGCATCAATGATGGGAAGCATCTCTCTGCCGAGGCTGGTCAGGCCATACTCCACGCGAGGGGGCATTTCCTGATAGTCGTGTCGGTAGGCGAGTCCGTCGTCGATCATCTGCCGTAAGCTGTCCGTCAAAACTTTCTGAGAGATTCCCTCCAGATCTCTTTGCAGTTCGTTGAACCGCCATGGGCGGGTCTTGAGATTGCGCAGGATCAGCAGCTTCCACTTGCCGCCGATGAGGGAGACCGCAGTGGCCACGGGGCAGGCGGGCAGTTCTTCTTTTGTTTTCATGGCATCACACCTCCGAGAACATCATAACATATTCTTTTTAATATGTACAGTTATAAAAAGGTGCGTACTTGTTTTAGAGTGTTCTCCGGCTTAAACTATACACAGGCGAGCGAGAGCGCCAATATCCTTTGGAGGTAAAAGAGATGGAAAACTATACGAAAACGAATATCGGCAGCGAGGCAAGAGTGGAACTTCACGAAAAATTGGGCCTGACAGGTGCGGAGGTCAGCATCAACCAGCTCCCGGCGGGTGCAGGGGTGCCTTTTGTGCACGCCCACAGGAACAATGAAGAGATCTACGGTATTATTGCAGGGAAGGGCAAAGCCGTTATCGATGGGAAGGAGATCGCTCTGACCGCTGGCGACTGGCTGAAAATTGCTCCGGCAGCAAAGCGCCAGCTCTCTGCTGCCGCAGATGAGGGCATTACCTATATTTGCATTCAGGTGAAGGAACACTCTCTGGGCGGCTTTACCGCTGAGGATGCCGTCATCTGCTGATAGAAAGAGCCGGAAATGTAAAACACCCTGTACAGAGATGTACAGGGTGTTTTGTGTTATGGCGATTCAGCTTTTATCGCAATTTCCCAAAATAGCGCCGAGCAAGATGACATGGCTGCGCAGCGCTCTGGTCTTGCGATGGATAGAGCTTTCGGTCAGCCCGGATACTTGTGGACTTCCAGCAGCTCCTCGGCCCACCTGACCTGTTCCGCCGTGGGCGGGACAGCGTCGGGCAGGGGATAGGGGATGCCGAGCTTCTGCCATTTGAAGAGGCCCAGCGTGTGGTAGGGCAGCACCTCCACCCGCTGCACCGTCCTGAGGGACGAGATGAACTCCGCAGTCCTCCGCAGGCCCTCCTCGTCGTCGGTCAGGCCGGGCACCAGCACATGGCGGATCCAGAGGGGGACACCGAGGTCGGAGATGTGGCGCGCCATCGCAAGGATGTTGGCGTTGTCTTTTCCGGTGAGCTGGCGGTGCTTCTCCGGGTCGATCTCCTTCAGGTCGAGGATGACGAGGCTGGTGGAGCGCATCAGCCGGTCAAAGTCGGCCAGATAGGCCGCATCGTCGGGGCGAAAGGGCTGACCGGCGGTGTCGAGGGCCGTGTGCACACCCTTGGAGCGGGCCAGCTCGAAGAAGGCCGTCAGAAACTCCATCTGGCGCAGCGGCTCGCCGCCGCTGACCGTGATGCCGCCCTTCCTGCCCCAGTAGTTGCGGTAGCGCCACACCCGCTGGAAGAGCTGCTCCACCGTCCATTCCTCACCGCCGTCCGCCCATGTCTCGGGGTTATGGCAGTATTTGCACCGCAGGGCACACCCCTGCAGAAAGACGACGAACCGGACGCCGGGGCCGTCCACGGAGCCGAAGGTCTCCAGCGAGTGGACGTACCCGACGGGGGAGTTACAGAGCTGCATGGCAGGTACGGGAGATGACGTCCATCTGCTGCTCGCGGGTCAGGTCGATGAACTTGACGGCGTAGCCGGAGACACGGATGGTGAAGTTGGCGTACTCCTCCTTCTCGGGGTGCTCCATGGCATCCAGCAGCTTCTCCTTGCCAAAGACGTTCACGTTCAGGTGGTGTGCACCCTGATCGAAGTAGCCGTCCATGACCTGTACCAGATTCTCCACCCGCTCGCCTTCGCTGTGGCCCAGAGCGTCCGGGTTGATGGTCTGGGTGTTGGAGATGCCGTCCAGTGCCCAGTGGTAGGGCAGCTTTGCCACGGAGTTCAGAGAGGCCAGCAGGCCGTTCTGCTCTGCGCCGTAGCTGGGGTTTGCACCGGGAGCAAACGGGGTGAAGGCGGCACGGCCATCGGGCAGAGCGCCGGTGTACTTGCCGTAGACCACGTTGGAGGTGATGGTCAGGATGGAGGTGGTGGCTTCGGAGTTGCGGTAGGTGTGGCGCTTCTTGATCATCTCGAGGAAGGTCTTCAGCAGCCAGACGCCGATCTCGTCGGCGCGGTCGTCATCGTTGCCGTACTTCGGGAAGTCGCCCTCGATCTCGAAGCCGGTAGCAAGCCCTGCCTCGTCGCGGACGACCTTGACCTTGGCGTACTTGATGGCGCTCAGGGAGTCGATGACGTGGGAGAAGCCGGCGATGCCGGTGGCGAAGGTGCGGCGGACATCGGTGTCGATGAGGGCCATCTCAGCCTCTTCGTAGTAGTACTTGTCGTGCATATACTGGATGAGGTTCAGCACATTGACGTACAGACCAGCCAGCCAGTCCAGCATCTGGACGTACTTGGGCAGGACCTCGTCGTAGTTCAGATACTCGCCGGTGATGGGGGCGTAGTTGGGGCCGCACTGCTCGTGGCTCTTCTCGTCCACGCCGCCGTTGATGGCGTAGAGCAGGCACTTGGCGAGGTTGGCGCGTGCGCCGAAGAACTGCATCTCCTTGCCGGTCTGGGTGGCAGACACGCAGCAGCAGATGGAGTAGTCGTCGCCCCAGACGGGCTTCATGACGTCGTCGTTCTCGTACTGGACCGAGCTGGTGTTGATGGACACCTTGGCGGCGTACTTCTTGAAGTTCTCGGGCAGGGCAGAGGAGTACAGAACGGTCAGGTTCGGCTCAGGTGCAGGGCCCATGTTCTCGAGGGTGTGCAGGAAGCGGTAGCAGTTCTTCGTGACCATGCTGCGGCCGTCCATGCCGATACCGCCCACTTCCAGAGTTGCCCAGACGGGGTCGCCGGAGAACAGCTGGTTGTAGCTGGGGATGCGGGCGAACTTGACCATGCGGAACTTCATGACCATGTGGTCGATAAGCTCCTGAGCCTCGCTCTCGGTCAGGATACCCTTGTCCAGATCGCGCTGGATGTAGATGTCAAGGAAGGTGGAGATGCGGCCCACGCTCATGGCGGCGCCGTTCTGGGTCTTGATGGCGGCCAGATAGCCGAAGTAGAGCCACTGGCAGGCCTCTTTTGCGTTCTTTGCGGGCTGGGAGATGTCGTAGCCGTAGGCCTCGGCCATCTTCTTCATGCCCTTCAGGGCGCTGATCTGGCGTGCGATCTCCTCGCGCAGGCGGATGACGTCATCGGTCATGGTGCCGTCGCCGCAGTTGGCGAGATCCTCCTGCTTGAATTTGATGAGGGCGTCGATGCCGTACAGGGCCACACGGCGGTAGTCGCCCACGATGCGGCCGCGGCCATAGGTGTCGGGCAGGCCGGTGATGATGTGGGTGTGGCGGGCAGCCTTCATCTCGGGGGTGTAGGCGTCGAAGACGGCCTGATTGTGGGTGCGGGTGTAGTCGGTGAAGATCTTGTGCAGCTCCGCAGAGGGCTGGTAGCCGTAGGTGGTGCAGGCCTGCTCTGCCATCTTGATGCCGCCGTAGGGCATGAATGCACGCTTCAGGGGCTTGTCGGTCTGCAGGCCGACGATCTGCTCCAGATCTTTCAGGCTCTCGTCGATGTAGCCGGGGCCATATGCGGTCAGGCTGCTGACGACGTCGGTCTCCATATCCAGCACGCCGCCCTTGGCGCGCTCGGCCTTCTGCAGCTTCTGCAGTGCGCCCCACAGCTTATTGGTCGCTTCAGTGGGGTCGGCGAGGAAGCTTTCGTCGCCGTTATAGGGGGTGTAGTTCTTCTGGATGAAGTCGCGGACGTTGACTTCCTCTTTCCAGATGCGGCCCTCAAAGCCTTCCCACTGTTCAAAATTGATCATTGGAACCTCCTTGCTCCTTCCATTGCGCAGACACCGCTTAGTTAGCAGCATCTAACTATTATGCCCAGAAAAAGCCGTACGTTTCCTGCGGCATTCAAGGCATTTGTTTGGGGGGGTAAGGCGCTGGTCTCCCCCAGCGCCTTTTTAGCGGCTGCCGGTGCGCGGGTACCTCCCTGTGCCCAACAGCTCGCTTCCTATAATAACAAGCATTCTTATAAAAAGCAAGAGGAAAATCGAGGATTTTCCTCCCTCAAAAATTTTCCGAAAAAACAAAAAGGCTTATAATTGACCTAATAAAACGCTCTAATTTCGATTTAAACTGTATCAGCGGTAAAATGTTCGCCTAGCACAGTAAAATTGATTCTAGGCAAAAATACGCAATGAATAACTGTGATATATCAGAATCCATGATTATACAGCCTTGTAAGATACCCGTAAAAAGTCGCATAAATTAATTATTGACACCAAGTCACGAAGATGCTACGATGGGATTAAGAAAAGGAGGGCGGTATTTATGGCAAAAGAAACATTAAAAGAGGAAAATAAGAGACTTACACAGGAATTAAAAGAAGCCAGATCACAAGTCGAACTGTTGATGAAGGAAGTCTCAAGATTAAATAATGAGGCTAATGCAACATATGAACATTCTAGCTTTTACGAGGCTGACCAGGCTTGCATTAGAGATTTAAAACAACAGGTAGAAATGTTAAAAAGCCAACTCTCACATAGTAGAAAAGAAAGACAGAAGGCAAGCGAAGAAATCAGACTGTTGACTATAGAAAAGAATGTTGCAGTTGAAAGAATGGCAGATGCACAGAATTCTAGCAATGTTTACAAGATTAATATGCTGTCTGAGGAATTAGAGACAGTATACAGAGAGAATAGAGAACTCAGAGCCGAAAACGAAGCTCTCCGGAAGAGTAAACCAGTTCACAATGAACGCAATGCCGGCAGAAAGAAAAATGATGCAACGTATATGAAACGTTATGCAGAATTTGCTAATCTTGTTAGGAAAGGTAATAACATGACGGAGATCATGGAGCTGATGGAAATAAGCAGAAGCACGTACTTTCGTTTTATGAAAGTATTTAGAGAAAAGAACAATAAATAAGATTAGACCACTATTCTATTTTGGAGTAGTGGTTTTTTGGAAAGTTGTATTTAAAAACGTTGTCAAGTAATGTAATGTTGTGTTAATATATACTCATGTTAAGAAAAAAGACATGAAAAAAGCACCAGGACGGCAATCCTAGTGCATATTTTTCAAGATAGCAGTCGTAATATTGGACGGCAATCCTTTATTACTTCTGACACGTATTTCGCACATACGCTCAAAGGTTACTGCATAGAACCTTCACCACGGTTTCATTGTAGAAAATTTAAATGATTTTGTCAATATCTATTGAAGAAGTTTAAAGTTCTCTTTGTGCGTACTACTAAAGATGATTAGAACGCATGGAGAGTTTTTTATTATAAGGTGATAAGTCAAAAGCTCCTGTGTGGTAGAAATGCCATTTTACAGGAGTTTTTTATTTTTCATCTGATAACAAGAGGCGGTATTTTTCGAGAAATCCGGAAGATACAGCTTTATTAAGTGAACCCTTTTTTAAATAATGAGGAGCTAAAGCCCGGCTTGAAGTAATGGGAGTGTTGAGAGGAAAATCACGTTAAAACAAACCTTTGGGGGGTAGTAGCCCCAGGAAATGCCGTTAGAGGGTGAACGGTTCGGTCTCTAATTTTATATGAAATCGGTGATTGCCCGTCCTGTCGTCTGGTTCGCTTGCTTGTGTGAATCAGAAGGGGGGTTGCGAAAACAACTCTACGTTGTGCGGTGTCTTATGGCAGACTTCGACCGCTTGCATTTATGCACGAATCGTACTGATCGGTAACGATCGGGAGTGAATACGGAAACCTCAAGCAGCTTATACTGCGTACATATCTATTCGCTATACCTCTAGTCCATTTATGTCTCTTATTGTGAGCCGTCCTTGGGCTAGGGGGGAGAGCAGAGCCGTATTCCTACAGCAAACTAACCTGCGTGCCATAACCAGAGCTAGAAGTCAAGCGTAAAGTTCAAGAAAAAACAGGCTTGGCGAGGGGGTTGGTCTGGTTTTTATCCGTAGTAGAAAGACAAATTGACCGTCACAGAAGAAATGACCTGGCAAAGAGGAAGTATTGATATAGAATAGGTGCGAGGGGTGTACTTTCAGGTACGCTGGTACCGTGTCAAAAAAAATAAATGAGGCTAATCAAAATAGGAGGAAATAGTATCATAAATTAATAAATAAAATTTGAATTAAGGAATAATTAGGTGATATAAGACGATATTAGAACATTTAAGATGTATTTGTCTTGATAAAATGAATTAAAGGTGTTATAGTAAAGATACAAAAAAGGGAAAGCCAGAAACGTACGGCCTACCCGATTATATGCGAAAAACTATTAACAGCCGTTCACTATTGCGAGTAGTGGGCGGCTATTTTCTTTTCTTGAAGATCGTGTAGCACAATCCAACAAGAGCAACAATGAATGTACAAAATTGGAATAATTCCGAATATGTAACCATTGGCATCGCCCTCCTTTCTTGCGTCTGGAGGGTAGCCCCTCCGAAAAAGAGGGTAGGCCGCCTTATACGTTCTGACTTTCCGTAGTCATATTATACCATATTTCGAGGTGATTAACAACCATATAACAGCAAGGACAGGAAGTGTGTACACACCTTCTATTTTTTTTACAAAAAAATTTGATTGAACAGCTTCATCTTGTTAGGAATATTATTGTTTTTTATGGCTGATCAGAAATGACATATTATAAATGATTAAAAAATAATGACGAAGGGAGAAGAAGCTTAAAGGTTATTCGTTGCCGGTTTATCCGGATAGAGAATAACCAGTTAAGGCACGAAAAACAGGTTACATTCTAACTTTTACAGCTGATTCTGTAAAGAAAATAACCGCTTAGAGGATAGCAGACCGCAGCTATTATGCATTATCTTCTGTAAAGAAGTGGTGAACTAGCACCGCCTGGCTAATGCAGAACTCATTTGACAAAGCCAAGTCATAAAAAAGGCAGAATAACAGGCAGTTAAACAAAAAACTGAGCTAGGAGCAGTATTAGGAGCAGTATAAAGTTAATCGTCAAAATGACGAATCGTTAAGGAATCATCAAAATGATGAATTGAGAGGAGGCGAGAAAATGGGAAGATACCGAAGCATACAAAGTACATTAATAGAAGCTGCATTAAAAGGAATAACGGATAATCAGACGGTAACAGCATATAAGAAAGACTGCAAGTTATTTGCGGTGTACTGTAAGGTACAGGGCGTGAAACGTCCCGATCAGCTGCAGGGGAAAGAAAAGGAATTACTGCAGGGATACGAGAAAGAGCTTGAGGCATCCGAATATAGTCCAGCAACGATACATAGGAGATTAGCGGCACCATGTAAGGCTACTGGAATCAATATGAATGAGATAGAGAAGCCGAAGCGGACAGCCGGTAAAATTGTACGAAGCCGGAACCAGGAGGCGAATAAGCAAGGAAAAATTGAAGCTACAGAAGCACGTTATAACCGTCTTATCTGCTTGCAAAAGGCTGTAGGAATCCGCAGGGCAGAATTATCTAGGCTAATAGGAACAGACCTAACAGAGGACGAATCTGGCTATCTGTGTGTGAATGTATTCAGAGGAAAAGGCGGCAAACGACAGCTGCAGCGTATACTTCCGGAAGATGAGAAAGTAGTATTAGAAATATTTCAGAGCGTGAATCCTGATCAGAAACTATTTTCTGCAGATGAGATGAATAATAAAATAGATCTCCATGGCATTCGGAGGGAACAGGCCCAGAGAGCCTATAAATATTATTGTGACCGTTTGAAGAATGAACCAGGATACAAATACCAGTGTAGAAAAGAACTTGCAGCCAGATATAAAGAATTTCACCGCCCAGGAGATTCTAATAAAAGATTTTTACATGATATTATGAACGAGGAACCGTATAGATTGAGGGGAGAGAACCGGAAGAAAGCCATTGAACAGGGCAAAAAGACGGAGTATAACCGGCTTGCTTTGATGATGGTGTCAGTATTCCATCTGAGCCACTGGCGGCTTGATGTAACTGTTACTAATTACTTGATATAATTGTATTAATACGGAGGTTAATATAGTGGTTAATACAAAAAACAGTCCCGTATTTTAATTTACGAGACTGTTAGAGTTATAGTCATAATATAGGTTTTTGAGGTTCAGGAGTATCTGGATCAAAATTATTGATTCGTTCAGTTTGCAATTCATATTTTTTATTGATATATTCAAAAAAAGCCTTTCTTGACAGTCCAATTAAATGCTCATCTTCAAATAAACTATCTATAAGCCGATTAAATTGTGTATTTGTATCATATTTAAACATTTCTTTACTTTTGTACATGCCTATACGTGACGTGACTTTTTCTGATATTTCCTTAAAATGGTTTGTGCTATCTCCATCTATAGAAATCTGTATGTCAGCATGATGACCAACGAGAGCAATATTTTCTTTTAATGAACGAAGAATAAAAGGCATTTGAGGATAAGTGTCAAACATAGCATTTAAAATATATTTTTCTGTACTATCTAATTTTCTTATTGCTTTTATACTGTAGTCGCTGAGACCAGTGTATTCTCCTATAAAAGCATTGTCTACTGCTGTGTAATCAGATCTACCAAATAAATAATCCATAGAAACATTAAAAATATCGCAAATTTTCATAATTTTATCTGCACTAGGCGTTACATATTCATGATCATTTTTATAACCTTTATATTTAGGGTTTACCCAAGATTGATAGGTACTGACAGAACAGCCTATTTTCTTTGCAAGTTCAGCTTGCGTCAAATTTTCCTGTTTCCTTAAAAATTCCAAACGTTCTCGAAATGCAGGAATATCATTTGAATGTTTTTTTCCAGTGTTTTTTGTATTGACACATAATGTTTTACTGTTTTTCATTTAAAAACCTCACACAATTCATTGAAAACCACCAATGTTTTACATGTATACTTATACCATAAGCAACAGAAAAAGGCAACATTTTGTTGCCGAATAGAAAGGAGTGTTCAGGAAATGAAAAATATAGATATTAGGCTGGCCATTGTAAATAAGCGACTGAAAAATTACGAAGTCGCTGCGGCCTGCGGAGTAAGCGAGTTTACTTTCTCAAGATGGTTAAGGGAGGAACTTCCACAGGAGAAGAAAAAACGTATTTTGGATGTGATTGAGAGCCTGTAGGACTTTTACTGCTATTTTTCGGCTCATCTGACATATTAGAAGAGATGAATGAAAGGAGATGTACTATTGAGCTTGATTGGACAAGTAAACAATATGCTGAGAATGCCGGAGGTTGCTAGATTTCTTGGATTTGAGCCAGATAAAAAAGGATTTATTAAAAGCCCATTCCATCCAGAAAAAACAGCATCGTGCAAGCTATACGATAAGCCCGGTGCAGGGTTTTGTGATTTTTCGACAGGTGAGAGTGGAGATGTGGTTTCCTTTGTGGCAAAAACGCAGGGCGTAAGTAATTGGGAAGCCATGAAGATGCTGGTTGAAGCGTTTTCGTTGCCTGTAGATACGAAAAACACAAATTTGACCAAACAGAAAGTACAGGAACTTGAACGAAAGCGCAAACAGGAAGCAAAGATCAAAAAAGTCGAAAAAAATCGCTGGGTAAATAGAGTGGATGAACTGAAGGCTAAGATTGAAATGTACGAAAACCTTTTGAAATGCGAACATATTCCGGTGTTTTCGTCCGTGTGGTGTTGGTGCGTAGATTTGAGAATGAAATCAATCGTGGAATTAAATGAGATATGTGGTCTTGAAACAATGGGTACAGACTTAAAACTGCCTATTAGACAAGGTATGAAGACACGAAAGGCAGGTTAAAGAATGAAATGCAGAGTAAAGAAATTATAGAAAAAATAAAAGAA
>OITT01000387.1_pt1 | contig 10932 bp, 8 predicted proteins | sample 1586731 | NCBI WGS metagenome assembly OITT01 (sample SAMN02675048, study PRJEB24791) | human gut metagenome, SKBSTL034 | isolation source: stool | host: Homo sapiens | place: USA
CAAAGCGGCCCCACGGGTAGCGGTCGAGCCACTGTTCGGCGGTGAGCACCTCGCCCACCGGGGTGATCACATCGGAGCTGTTGTCGTAAATTTTGTAACGTGCCATTCTGAGTTTCCTCCTTATTCCTTATATGGTATAAACATCGACCGTGTCATGGTAGAGGCTTTCCGTGTTCCTGCCGCCCGCGAACAGCACATAGTCCCCGACGGCGGCAGCGGCCATGCTGTCTCTCGCCTCGCTCAGAGCGGTGAGGGTCGTTCTGGTCAGCGAGGCGTCACAGACATCCACCGTGTTGGACTCATCGCCGCCTGCGAAAAATGCATACCCACCGGCCGTCACCGCATCCGGCTGTCTTGCCGCGCTGAGGATGCTGACCGTTGTTTTGGTGAGGGAGGCGTCGTAGACATCCGCATCGGCCGTATCGCCCGCAAAGAGGGCATATCCGCCCACCGCCGCCGCGGCATAGCTGTTCTGGGCACTGCTCAGGTCTGCCGCTGCCGTGAGGGTCAGGGAAGCGTCGTAGGCGTCCACCACAAGACTGCCATCCCTGGGGGTCCCGCCTGCAAAGAGGGCATGGCTCCCGACGGTCGCGCCCGCCGGGAAGAACCGTTTGGTGGACAGCGGCGTGCCCGCTGTCCGGGTGAGGGCCTCATCGTAGACGTCCACGGTCGTGAAAGCGCCGCCCGTGGTAAGGCCGCCTTGTCCGCCTCCGGCAAAGAGCGCACGAGAGCCAAGCACCGTGCATCCCATCCTCGTCCGCATCCTGCTCAGCGCGGCGGCTGACGTCCGGGTGAGGGAAGCATCGTAGGCATCCACCGTGTTATGGCCCCCTCGGGCGGTCGGCGTAGCAGTCCCGCCCGCAAACAGAGCATACGCCCCGAGCGGCACGGCGGAATGCAGATACCTCTTGTCCCCCAGCGCCGCCGGGGCCGTCCGTGTGAGGGAGGTGTCGTAAGCGTCCACCGTATTGCAGACCGCGTTCGAAGCCGTGCCAGCGAAGCGTCCGCCCCCGATGAGCGCACTGTTCCCTGCTGCTGCGGCCTTTGCGCCGTACTTCGGGTTCCCGAGAGGCACACCCGTCCCGGCATACTCCGGCTCTGCGCTGTAGCACAGCCGCGCCCTGTTCCCGACGCCGACGTACATCTTCCGGACTGTACGGGCCTTGCCCGCCACCCCGACATAGGCTTTTTTCATCCTGCGGGCGACGCCGCCCGCACCTACATAGATCCCCTTTGCCATCTTCTGCCCCCTTTACGCATACACGATGAGCACCTTGTTGGTGGCAAGGCTGCTGCCTGCACCGGGGTCGGCCGTCTGGGCCGCAAAGGTGAATCCGTTGACACTGTTGGCCGTACCGCCCGCCGAGGAAGAACCGGCGTAGCTGTGAGTATGGCTGGCAGCGGCTTTCCCGGCCAACGCGCTGCCGACGACCTTGGCATCTGCCGCTGCGCCTGACACGGCGAGGGTGGCATCCACCTCCGCCGCCTTTCCCGCCGCGCCCGTCTGGCCCCTCGGGCCTTGCGGGCCGGTCGCACCGGCGGGGCCTGCCGGGCCGGTATCGCCTTTTTCGCCTTTCGGCCCCTGCGGGCCTGTGTCGCCCTTCGGGCCTTGTGCGCCCCGTGCACCGGGGTCGCCTTTCTCGCCCTTGAAGTTTCCCGAGGCGATGCCCTCTTGCAGAGTCTTCAGGCTGCGGGCCGCAGCGGCAGCGCTGTCCGACGCGCTGCTCTGGGCCGTCTCGGCCCGCACAGCGCTCTTCTCCACGTCGGCACCGGCCTCTTCCAGCTGACCCACCAGCTGCTGCCATGCCGGAGTGCCCGGCGGCGGCAGAGTGCCGTCCTCTGTGCCGGAGTTTGCGGCCACCCGGTAGCGCAGGTCGGCACTGGTGAGGGTGCGGACGCCGTCGCTGCCCTCGAAGGTGATGCATCCTTCGCCGGGCACTGCCGTGACCAGCGCGGGCACCTCCACCACCCCATCCTCCACCAGCGATGCGGGCGGGCTGCCGCCCGGCGTGTGCCAGAATGCCCGGAGGGTCATCCCCTTCCACTCGTCGGCGGCGCTCACCCTCAGCCGGTAGACGCCGCAGTTCCTGCTGTAGCCGAGCTGCAGCGCATCCATGCTGCCCGGCGTCTTTACTGCGCCGGAGGACGCAAGCGAGAGCTTGTATTCTATCATCCAGAGACCTCCTTTTTTGATTCGGCAGATGCTTTTCCGGCAGAGGCGCTTCTGCCATCGCACCTGCCGGGACAAAAATGCCAAGCGGTTCCCGAGTGCAGTTAACAACCATTGCTTGTCGTTTTCGTCTTTTCTTGTGCCATATGGTAGCATCTCGCCGCTGCGAAGTCAACAGATTTTGCGAAATAGTCGGAAACTTGTGCGAAAACGCGCAGAAAATCGCGCTTTGCCCCTGTCGCAGGCAAAAAAACGGCCCGGGCCGTGTGCGTACACATCGGCTCGGGCCGGGGGCATCTGATTCGATTTTATTGCGGCCGGGGCATCCTGCTCATCTGTCCCACTTGTCGCAGAGGGCGTTGATCTGGTCGGCGAATTTGGCGAGGTCCTTGTTGGCGCCGCCCTCGTTGTGCTCGATGACCCGCAGCAGGCGCTTGCCTGCGCTGAGCAGCCGCTGGAAGACGGTGGCCGCACGGGCTGCACCCTCGCTGACGCGGTGCTCGATGCGGGTGCGGGTGCCTTCCTTCAGGCAGACAGCACCCTCGGCCCCGATGGCCCACTGCTCGCCGTTGTAGGGCGCACAGGCGGTGAAGCCCTGCTCGGTGAGGGTCTGGGTGAAGATATTCTCCACCTCGTCCTCGCCATGGATGACGAAGACCCGCTTGGGCTTCGGCTCAAAGGAGTTCACCCACTTCAGCAGGCCCTCCCGGTCGGCGTGGCCCGAAAGGCCGGTGAGCTGGCAGATCTCGGCCTGCACCTCGATGGACTCGCCGAAGAGCTTGACGTTCGTTGCCCCCTCCAGCAGGGAGCGGCCCAGCGTGCTCACGGCCTGATAGCCCACGAAGAGGATGGTGCACTCCTTCCGCCAGAGGTTGTGCTTGAGGTGGTGGCGGATACGGCCCGCCTCGCACATTCCGCTGGCCGAGATGATGACCTTGGGCACGGGGTCGGTGTTGATGGCGCGGGACTCGTCGCTGGTAACGCTGACCTTCAGGCCCGGGAACTGGATGGGGTCGATGCCCTTGGCCAGCAGGGCGTTGGCCTCCTCGTCGAAGCAGGAGGGGTCGGTATCCTTGAAGATGCGGGTGGCCTCGATGGCCAGCGGGCTGTCGATATAGACCGGGAAGCAGCCGTGGCCGGTGACAAGGTTCTTCTCCTTGATCTCACGGATGAAGTAGAGCAGCTCCTGCGTGCGTCCCACCGCAAAGCTCGGGATGACCACATTGCCGCCCCGGTCGAAGGTGCGCTGCAAAATTTTCGCCAGCTCGCCCACATAGTCGGGCTTGGGGCCGTGGCAGCGGTCGCCGTAGGTGGACTCCATAAAGACATAGTCCGCATCCTTCAGGTAGGTGGGGTCCTTGATGATGGGCTGATGGAGGTTGCCGATGTCGCCGGAGAAGACGAGCTTGGTGGTCGCGCCGTTCTCCGTCACCCAAATCTCGATGCTGGACGAGCCGAGAAGATGGCCCACATCCACAAAGCGGATGACGAGGCCGGGGGCAAGCTCGACCTCTTTGTTGTAGTCGAACCCCCGGAACAGCGCGATGGCCGCCTCGGCGTCCTGAATGGTGTACATCGGCTCCACCGGCTCCGCGCCGGAGCGCTGGCCCTTGCGGTTCTTCCACTCGGCCTCGAACTCCTGAATGTGGGCCGAGTCCCGCAGCATGATGCTGCACAGCTCTGCCGTGGGCTTGGTGGCATAGATTCTGCCCCGGAAGCCGTTGCGCACCAGCAGGGGCAGCAGGCCCGTGTGGTCGATATGGGCATGGGTGGCCAGCACGCCGTCGATCTCGCCCGGTGCAACAGGGATGGGCTGGTTCTCGTAGACATCCTTGCCCTGCTCCATCCCGCAGTCGATGAGGAAGCGCTGTCCCGCCGCTTCCAAAAGGGTACAGCTGCCGGTCACTTCGTGGTTGGCACCCAAAAACGTCAGTTTCATAGACACACCTCCAACGAGTTTATCCAACTTTGGTGTATTAAGTATAACACGTTTTGCCCTGCAATGCCGCCCAAATCGAAGGCCGATTCTCGGGCAAAACGCCGAATCCTCCAAAAATTTTTTATACAATCTTGACAAACCACCCCCGGATGATATAAACTTAAATCGTATGACGTAACTTCTACAGAGATTCCAAATAGAGAGGTTGTATTTTATGGTTCGTAACGATTTGCGCAATGTCGCTATCATCGCTCACGTTGACCACGGCAAGACCACGCTGGTGGACGCGATGCTGCATCAGAGCGGCGCTTTCCGCGACAATCAGGTCGTGGCAGAGCGTGTCATGGACAGCGGTGACATCGAGCGTGAGCGCGGCATCACCATTCTGGCCAAGAACTGCTCCTGCACCTACAAGGGTGTCAAGATCAATATCGTCGATACCCCGGGCCACGCCGACTTCGGCGGCGAGGTCGAGCGCGTGCTGAAGATGGTCAACGGCGTCCTGCTGCTGGTGGACGCTGCCGAGGGCTGCATGCCCCAGACCCGTTTCGTGCTGCAGAAGGCTCTGCAGCAGAACCTGAGCCTCGTGGTGGCCATCAACAAGATCGACCGCCCCGACGCCCGCATCAAGGAAGTCATCGACGAGGTGCTCTACCTGCTGATGGATCTGGGCGCTACCGACGAGCAGCTGGACTGCCCCATGCTGTTCTGCTGCGGCCGTGAGGGCACCGCAAGCCTCGACCCCGATGTGCCCGGCACCGATCTGGTCCCCCTGTTCGACACCCTGCTGAGCACCATCCGTCCCCCCGAGGGCGACCCCGAGGCTCCCTTCCAGATGCTGGTGTCCTCCGTGGACTACAACGAGTTCGTGGGCCGCATCGGCATCGGCCGCATCCAGAACGGCGTCGCCAAGGTGGGCGAGGAAGTGGTCGTCTGCGACTGGCACAACCCCGACCTGAAGATGCGCGGCCGTCTGACCAAGCTGTATGACTTCCAGGCCAATGGCCGTCAGCCCTGCGACAACATCACCGCAGGCGACATCGTGGCCTTCTCCGGCCTGCCGGACGTCACCATCGGCAACACCCTGTGCAGCCCCTCCAGCGTGGAGCCGCTGCCCTTCGTGAAGATCAACGACCCCACCGTCGAGATGACCTTCTCCGTCAACGACAGCCCGCTGGCCGGCCGCGAGGGCAAGTACGTCACCAGCCGTCAGATTCGCGACCGTCTGCAGAAGGAACTGCTGAAGGACGTCGCCCTGAAGGTGGAGGACTCTGCCACCACCGATTCCTTCCGCGTCATGGGCCGTGGCGAGATGCATCTGTCCATCCTCATCGAGACCATGCGCCGCGAAGGCTATGAGCTGCAGGTCTCTCCCCCGCACGTCCTGACCAAGGTCATCGACGGCAAGACCTACGAGCCTATGGAGCACGTCGTCATCGACGTCCCGACCCAGTATCAGGGCGCTGTCATGACCGGTCTGGGCCAGCGCAAGGCCATCCTGCAGCAGATGGAGTCTCTGGGCACCGACCGCGTGCGTCTGGAGTTCCGTATGCCCAGCCGCGGCCTGTTCGGCTACCGCAACCAGTTCCTGACCGACACCCACGGCGAGGGCATCATCAACCAGATCTTCGACGGCTATGATGTCTGGGCTGGCATGATCGCCAACCGCTCCACCGGCTCTCTGGTCAGCTTCGAGACCGGCGAGGCCGTCACCTACGGCCTGTTCAACGCCCAGCAGCGCGGCACCCTTCTGGTGGGCGCGGGCGAGAAGGTCTACGAGGGCATGGTCATCGGCTACACCGCTTCCGGCGAGGATGTGGACGTCAACGTCTGCAAGACCAAGCACCTGACCAATACCCGTGCTTCCGGCTCTGACGACGCTCTGCGCCTCATCCCCATCAGCAAGCTGAGCCTTGAGGGCTGCCTTGAGTTCCTCGCTCCGGATGAGCTGCTGGAGGTCACTCCCGAGAACCTGCGCATCCGCAAGCAGATCCTCAACCACGAGCAGCGCATGAAGGCAAAGAGCAAGCTGAAGTAAGCTCTTCCCCTATAAAAGCAGCGATCCCGTCCCCTGCATCCCGGATGCAGAGGGCGGGATCTTTTTGCAGCAAAACATCCGCGGCGGCCCGGGACGGGCGCACTGCGGATGTTTTTTCTTATTCTGATGTTCAGCCTGCGTAGGCGCTGCCCGGCGTCCAGACGTTGTCCGCCGCGTACTTGGCGTGGTTGCGCAGATACGTCACCCACGCGCCGTAGCCGTTGCCCGCCGAGAAGTGGACGCCGTCCGGCGCAGCCAGCACCTCTTTCAGGTTGCCCTCGCCGTCGGCCAGCGTCTCCCACAGGTCGAGGTAGACGCAGCCCTTGTCGGCGGCCAGCAGGGCCAGCTGCTCGTTCACCGAGCGGATGATGTCCGAGGCAAGGCCCGGCTTTTCCACGGCCGCCTCGGGGCGGACGGGCGGGATGGACTGGACATAGATGACGCACCCCTCGCCCAGCGTCTGGCGCAGGACATCCAGCATCTGACCGTAATAGGCGAGGAAGCGGTCTGCCGCGCCCACGGTGGTCAGGGTGTTGGTGCCCAGCAGGATATACAGCTTCTTGGGCTGGGCGGCGGCCAGCACATCCAGCGCCACCTCCGGCCCACGCACGCTGCTCTTGACCGCGCTGCGGTTGACGATGGCGTCCGGACCGACGCCGGTGTAGCCGCAGATGAGCGCGCCGCCGAGGTTGATGCTGTAATCCGAGAAGCCCACGGTCAGGCTGTCGCCGAGGAAAGCCGCGTCGGAGAAGTAGCTCAGATCGACCTGCCCGCAGGCGGGCTGGCGGATGACGCTGCTGTCGTAGGCCCTGACGCTGTAGGCCCCCGCCGTCTGGCGGGCCGGGCCGAACTGCTCCAGGGTCACGGCGGCGGTGCCGTCTGCCGCCGGGGCGGTGCTGTCGGCGCTGCTGTCCGCCCCGCCCTGCATCGGCAGGGGGGCGAGGATATTCTGCGCCGTGCCGTTGGCCGTCACTGTTGGCAGCTCTTCAGTCTGCTTCTGCCCGTGCTCGAGGATGACCGTGATGGCGAAGCTCACCAGCAGGATGCCCGCTGCGGCCCCTGCGAGCCGTGCGAGGCCTCCCGCGCCGCCCCGCCGTCTCCGGCTGGTGCTGTGATACTCATGTGAAATGCCCATAAAGGTGTTCCCGCTTTCGTTTGGTTCTGATGATAGTCTGCCCGGGATGGGGCGGGTTATCCCCCCGCTGCGGCCCGTCAGCGCTGTGTGAACCCTATTTTATCATAATTTTTTTGCCTCTGCAACCAATTAGGGCTTGCATACAACAGGCAAAACGGTTACAATAGGAGTAGAGCAGGTTTTTGCACACATTTCTCGAAGTGCTTGCACGACCTGCTAGAATTTTTGTGCGAGTTGCGGCTGCCGGTTGTTGGCTCTGCCCCCGCCTGTACACTGTGCAGGGTGCGCGGGCCTCGGAAGGGACAGGGCGCGGAGCGGCGCTGCGGCGCACAGGAAGTCCAATTTATCGGTAAATGATACAAGGAGGTTCTCATGGCCAAGAATGTGATCATCGGCCAGAGCGGCGGCCCCACCGCCGTCATCAATTCCAGCCTCGCGGGCGTTTACAAGGCCGCCTGCAGTCTGGGCGCAGACAAAGTCTACGGCATGAAGCACGGCATCGAGGGGCTGCTGAAGGAGGAGCTTGTGGAGCTGAACGTCCTGCTGGACGACCGGCTCAGCATCGAGCTGCTCAAGCGCACGCCGTCCAGCTATCTGGGCAGCTGCCGCTACAAGCTGCCCGAGCCGGAGGCAGACTCCACGCCCTACGTCAAGCTGTTCACCCTGTTTGACAAGTACGACATCTGCGCAGTGTTCTACATCGGCGGCAACGACTCGATGGACACCATCGGCAAGCTGGCGGAGTACGGCGAGCGCATCCAGAGCGACATCCGCTTCATGGGCGTGCCCAAGACCATCGACAACGACCTGATGGTCACGGATCACACCCCCGGTTACGGCTCTGCGGCCAAGTACATCGGCGTGGTGATGAAGGAGATCATCCGTGACGCCACCGTCTACGGCACCAAGTACGTCACCGTCGTGGAGATCATGGGCCGCAACGCCGGCTGGCTGACCGCCGCCGCCGCGCTGGCCAAGAGCGACGACTGCGAGGGCGTGGATATGATCTGCCTGCCGGAAGTCCCCTTCAACGTGGAGCACTTCGTCGAGAAGGTGCGGGTGATGCAGCAGAAGAAGCCCAGCATCGTCATCGCTGTGTCGGAGGGCGTCAAGCTGGAGGATGGCCGCTACGTCTGCGAGCTGGCAGATGACGTCCACGCAGTGGATGCCTTCGGCCACAAGGCCCTGACCGGCACCGCCCGCTATCTGGCCAACGTGGTGGCCCGCAATCTGGACACCAAGACCCGCTGCATCGAGCTTTCCACCCTGCAGCGCTGCGCTGGCCACCTGACCAGCCGCACCGACATCACCGAGGCCTATCAGGTCGGCGGTGCTGCTGCCAAGGCTGCTTTTGAGGGCGTCACCGGCCAGATGGTGGCCCTGAAGCGCATCTCCAACAGCCCCTACCAGTGCACCACCGAGCTGCACCCCATCAGCGAAGTGGCAAACCTCGAGAAGAAGGTGCCGCTGAGCTGGATGAACGAGAATCATACCCAGATGACCGAAGATTTCCTCGCTTACGCACGGCCTCTCATTCAGGCTGAGCTGACCCCGCTGTACATCGCCGGTCTGCCTCACCATATCTACATGAAGACCCAGAAGTAAGCTTCTGTTTCGCAATGGCACTCCTGCATCTGCGGGGGTGCTTTTTTGTACGGAAACGACTCGAATTTGCCTGTTTTTTACTTGTGTTTTACACAAGCCTGTATTATAATATAGATATATCTGCGTCGTCCGCTGTTGGACGGCGCGTTTTTTCGTGAGTGATCTTCTGATCTTCGAGGAGGCAGAGTATTTCCATGGTACAAAATTCCCGGACCGGCGATCTGACCAGCGGCCCCATGCTGCAAAAGATCATCCTGTTTTCCCTGCCGCTGGCGGCATCCAGCATCCTGCAGCTGCTGTTCAATGCGGCTGACGTGGTGGTCGTGGGCCGTTTTGCGGGCAGCACGGCGCTGGCGGCCGTGGGCTCCAACGGCGCACTCATCAACCTGCTGGTCAACCTGTTCGTGGGCCTGTCGCTGGGCGCGAACGTCGTCGCGGCCCGCTGCTTCGGCGCAAAGGACGAAGAGGGCGTCCACACCACCGTCCAGACGTCGGTGACGCTGGGCCTCGTCAGCGGCCTCTTTCTGGCCGTGGTGGGCATCTTCGCGGCCCGAGGCCTGCTGGAGCTGATGAGCTGCCCTGAGGACGTCATCGACCTGTCCACCCTCTACCTCAAGATCTACTTCATCGGGATGCCCATGACCATGCTGTACAACTTCAGCTCGGCGCTGCTGCGTGCCGTGGGCGACACCAAGCGGCCTCTGTTCTGTCTGGCCGTGGCGGGCGCCATCAATGTGGTGCTGAATCTCGTCTTCGTCATCCTCTTCTCCATGAGCGTGGCGGGCGTCGCGCTGGCCACCATCATCAGCCAGACCGTTTCCGCCTGCATGGTCACGGCCCTGCTGGTGAAGGAGAAAGGCCCGCTCCACCTCGACCTCGGCCATCTGGGCTTCCACGCGGGGGCGCTGGGCCAGATCCTGCGCATCGGCCTGCCCGCCGGGCTGCAGAGCACCGTGTTCAGCCTCTCCAACGTCGTCATCCAGTCGGCGGTCAACTCCTTCGGCTCCACCATCGTGGCGGGCAACTCGGCCGCCTCCAACCTCGAGGGCTTCGTCTACACGGCCATGAACGCCTTCGCGCAGGCCGCCGTCACCTTCACCAGCCAGAACATGGGCGCACGCCGCTACGACAACCTCGACCGCGTCATGCGCAACTGTCTGCTCTGCGCCGCCGTCACCGGCCTCGTGCTGGGCGGTGGTGCCTCCCTGCTGGGCGAACAGCTGCTCCACTTCTACTCCTCCGACGAGGCCGTGGTCGCGGCCGGTCTGGCCCGTATGCACATCATCTGCACCACCTACCTGCTCTGCGGCTGCATGGACGTGCTGGCCAGCTGTCTGCGCGGCCGGGGCTACTCCGTCCTGCCGATGGTGGTCAGCCTCGTGGGCAGCTGCCTGCTCCGTCTGGTCTGGATCGCCACCATCTTCCAGCTGTTCCGCTCGACCACCACCCTCTATCTCAGCTACCCCATCAGCTGGATCCTGACGGCGCTGGTGCACCTCGGCTGCCTGCTGGTGGTGCGGCATAAGATGAAGCAGGAGATTTCCTTGACAAAAGCGGCGTGACCGCAGGCCTCGTCCCCATAAAACAGCAACACAGCGATAAGCATTGGCTTTTTCAGAGCCATCTTATCGCTGTGTTTTTTGTTTCTCGGCAGCATCCTTGCCCTCTCCCAAGGGGAGAGGCTTTAAGCGGGCCTCTTACTTCAGGGTCTTCGCCAGCAGATACCGGTCATAGCCGCCGTACATCTCCCGGCGGCAGACGATCTCGAAGCCGCAGGCGAGGGCGTTGCGGAGGCTGTACTGGTTGTCGGGGCTGACGGTCGCCCCGATGCCCACGATGCCGGGGCGGAGCCGGGTCAGGGCTGCTTCCAGCAGCTTCCGCTGCAGGCCGTTGCCCCGGTAGTCAGGGTGGACGATGGCGCTGTCCGCGTTGGCCCAGCCGTCCCACGCGGGTTTGGGGATGCCCATGAAGGCGGCATAGTTGTGCTCGTCCTGCCCGCAGTAGCGCAGGATGAAGTAGGCCCCCAGCCGCCCGCCGTCCCAGCC
>OITT01000439.1_pt1 | contig 9734 bp, 8 predicted proteins | sample 1586731 | NCBI WGS metagenome assembly OITT01 (sample SAMN02675048, study PRJEB24791) | human gut metagenome, SKBSTL034 | isolation source: stool | host: Homo sapiens | place: USA
CGCTGACCGCTGCCGTGATGGTCGCTGCATGGGCATCAGCGGCGGCGTTGTGCTTTTCAATTTCCGCCTTGACCATCTTTGCGAGAGCCTGCATCTGCGGGTCAACGGTAATGCTGATATTGGCCTTGTTCGACACAGCAAGCAGCGCCGACAGCTCAATCTCAAAATCGCCGTTCACTTTCGTGGACGGGACCTCTACTCCGCGTGCATCCTGCATAATAAACAGGAGTGTTTCTGCATCGTCGTTCAGCCTGCCGTAAACGCCCACCTGATGCATGATGTACGTTTCATCCGCACCGGTGATCTGGATTTTTACCCGCCGAGCCGTCTCACCGCCGCTTTCAACGGTTTCGATGTCCAGCAATTTCAGGTCATGTGTTTCGCCGCTTACCCCGGTTTCCTCCGAAAGGTCTGCGTCAGCCGTACCGGTGCCGCTCACAGCGCGGGTGATTACCAGCGCACCACCGGAGAGAGATTCCGACAGCAGGGCGGCACCGGCGGCGGTGTAGTTAGATTTTTCCCAACTCACGTTGTCTGTCCTCCAATAACAATGTTTATCGCCGTGTGCGACCGCTCAACGGTGCCCGCCGTAAAGGCTCGTGCTTTCACTGCCTTTGCTTCAACGGCACCGGGCAGCGCCACGGCAACCTGCATTTTCGATCTTCCGACCGCACCGGCAACATACGCCTTTGCGCCGATTTCCCGCGGCTTGATCCTACCGGGGACCTTTACGGTGCAGGATGTCGCCATGCCGCAGGGTGCGGCGGCGATATAAGCGGGCGACCGTTCATGCGGTTCGACGATGTAGATGATGTGCTCAAGGTGAGCGGTACAGCGCCGGGCATAACCAAGGCGCTTTTCAATTTCTTCCGGTGTGTAGTAAATGACACCATCATCGGTAATGTCTACGTTCATTCGCCAGTAGCCCGGCCTTCCTCCGTAGTCATACCATTCACTTATCTTCACATTCGGATAAATCGAGGACAGCGCCTTTTGGACTGCCCACTCCGTTCCGCAGTACCGACGGACTTCCAGCGCAGTTTTGATGATCCTTCGCTTTGTTTCAATCGGATAGCTGGTGTCGTACCAGTCAACGCGGAACTGAACCGCAAGAATATCCAGAACCGCCTCATCTGCACGGTCAATATCCGTGTAGATTTTCAAGCGTTCGGCAGCTTCCAATTCCTTCTTGCGCCGCTCCCTGAAAACTGCATCAAGGATCTGTACCCATGGCTCTTTGGCAACATCAGGCGGTAGCCCTTCGACTAGGCCGACTTCGTGGAGTTCAATCATCTTCGATTCCTCCGTATGTCACCTTGCAGCTTCGGAGCTTTGCCACCTGAATTTCGGAGACGGTTGTTTCGACCGGTGTCAACAGACGTGGGCGTTTCGCACCAGCTTCCCGTACACGCATAATCAGCTCCGCCGGTTCGATGTCCCGGCCGATTTTTCTCTGCCAGGTTTCATACTCCTTCACAGCTGCTTCCACATTTTCCTGAATCGTCGATGCATTCTTGACATTGCTCAAGGCAATATGGTAAGTAAGCTCGATGTCATACGGGATTTCTTCCGGCGCATGGCAAAGAACCAGATCACCCATCGGGCGCTTTACCGTGTCGAAATATTCCTGCATTCCGGTACATTCTTCCCTTGTCGGAACTCTGCCTCCGGCCATCAGAAAGTAAATGTGGATCGTGTATCCTTCCTTGCAAACGATCTTCGTATCTGCCACATCGGACCGCCAGCTCGATGCAAAGTATTCATAGGCATCCACCGGACCGGCCACGGAGAAAATCGAAGGTGCATAGTTGATACGTCTGGTAAATGAATCGTCACCTTCCGTATCCGTACCGCCCGTGCTTGCCGAAACACTTTTTGCCCCGGACACATACGGGATAGGATCCACCAGCACATTGATTTCGCCTTCGGCAATCCCATCGCTGTTGCTTCCTGCCTCATCCGCCACGGCAACTACGTCCACGGTCAGTTCGCCGGGTAAGATCTCCGCATACTTTTCGGTTTTGAAATACCGTTTGTCTGCCGTTCTCACCTGTGTTCCTTCCGGGATTCCGGTTGCACTCGTTCTCGGCGCAGACAGTGTGAATCGAATAACCGCCGTGGCTTTTCCGGCTTCCAGGCGTTCCACTCCAACAAGCGGAGCAAGGTTGTCCAAATTCGGCCCCGTGCTCGTAGGCAGCAGTTCCGCTTTCAGACACGCCGTGCTGTACTCCATGTTGTGATGCGAACGATGTGCCAGTGTCAAAAGGACAAGCCGTGCTTCAGAACACCGTTCCAACGATACCTCACCGTTGAAAAGTTCTTTGTTGTACTTGCCAAACAGTGCCTTGCAATCGGCCACAGCTTCTTCCAGCGTTTCTTCGCCTTCAATGTCGATGTCCGGGATGTTCTCAAACTCTTTTATTTTAGACAAGCTCGTACACCACCTTTGGAATTACAACGCCATGCAGCACATCACTGTCCAGCCAGTCCACCCGCACCACTCTTGCCCGCGGCTCAAACGATGCGGTTTTCTCTGTTACCTCAGCCACATATAATCCCTTTGCCACCGGAAGTGGCTTATCGACAAATATGTTTGGATTGATTCCGAGTTCTCTGTCGCCCTCTTGGCTCCCGATTGGTGTGGAATACAGTGTGCGAAGGCACTTTGCAATGTCCTGCACTTCTTTTTGTTTTTCGCTGTCACCGGACAGCTCAACCACCGTGCTGCTGAAGTCGATCATATGTACTCCTTTATGGTCAGGCTCACCTTGCACTGCATCAAAAGCCCGTGTTTTATCACCGAATCCCAGCTGTCGCTTATTTCAGTGACCCGAAACTTGTTTTGCGATACCGGTGCAAACCCGATAATCAGGTAATGAATCTCTCCGTTCTCTGACATTTCTGTCAGACGGTTCAGCATCTTGCGAGGATTCACGCCGAGTGCTGCATCCAGAAGAATATCAAAGGTGTACTCTCTCAGTTTCGGTGATAAATACTCTGCTCGTGCTTTTCCTCCCAGAACTTCATGTTCCGCCCAGTTTGCGCCGGTCGTTCCCTTGAAGTTTGACGGGGTGAGCACACGCAGGTGTCCCACGGAGAAAATCACATCGCCGAAGATTCCAACATACATTCCAAAACCTCCTTACAGGGGTGCGGATGTTTTCTTGCCAAGGTTTCCGGTGTGCGTATGCGATACCAGCGATTTGCCGGACACAACAACATCGCCACCTCCGCCCTGGATGTTCACTGTTCCAGCGGTCGCATTGATGGTCGATGCCGTCATTTTCAATTCGCCGGATGCTGCAAGCGTGATCCCCGCCGGGGATGTCACCTTGATTTCTCCGCCCTCGCTGATGGTCACGGTTGCACCGCCTACCTGGATCTCAAGACTTTTTGCCTTCAGGATTTTCTTTCCGTCCACATAGTCGGTCAGTTCTTTGGCATTTGCATCAAACTTCCGATATGCCTTTCCCCGCGAGTTGGCATAGTCCTTTCGGTAGACTTTTTCCTTTCCTTCGGGCGGTTTATTCTTTTCATTCCAGACGGTGCCCACCACAACAGCATCCTCCGGGCTTTCTCCTGGATGCAGGACAAGCACAAGATCATCAACTTCCGGTGTCTGGTACTCGCCATTGGACAGAAACGGCACCATTTCCGTAACGGTGTCGTCCCTGTCTGGGTAAGTAACTTCGCACTTTCCAGCCTCATAGTCGATAGAACTCACATTGCCGAATCTCACTTCACTGCTCATGCGAAATCCTCCTTTTCCACTTTGCTGGCCTTGACCTGTGTTTTGTAGCCGCTGGATGGAGATATGCTGTGTTCCATCTGATCAACGAAATACTTTCCGTCCATCTTTCCATAGCCAACTAGGTTAAAGCACTGCGCTGAAGCGCCGGCCGGATAGCCCAACATCGTAAAACTGATCTGGGTTGCTCCGTGGTTGGCATTCTTGATGGCCGCTATCAGGCGGGCTTTTGCGTCTGCCTCGCTGCTTACCTTTCCAGTAAGTTTAAGCTGGCGTTCGTCCGTGCCCACCTTGACGTTGATATTGATTTTTTTCTGTTTGTTGGTGTAGGTATAAAGGCCGCCCGTGTATGTTCCAGTCAGCTTTGTGTTCCACTTGAAACTTCCCGGCTCTACGCACAGGGCCGTCGGATTTCCAACGGGCCGGCTCTCATATACCGTCCATACAGGATCTTTCGCCTTGTACTTTTCCCGGTCGTACACCCAGAGCTTTGAAGTGTAGACTTTGATAACCAGTGCATAGGTGCTGCACAGATCTTGCAGAAAGGCACTATCTGTTCCGTCCTGTTCCTTTGCATCAATGCCGTGGTCGTCTCCCTCAAACTTCAGCTCCAATTTGTAACGGCCTGCAATGGTTTCAGCGATTTTCTTTACGCTGGTGTTCTTCCATGTAAAGGTCCGGTTTCTCTCGCTGAAGCTGGTGTCGTTCGGCTTTGCCACGCCGCCCATCGTCAGCGAATCAGGTGCACCGGCAAAACTAAGATCATCCAGCACGAATGCCCCGCACTCGGCGCTGTAATCTCTGTAGCCGCTCTCAATGCCCCCGATATTCCAGTCCTTTACAACAATAGCCGGGTAGAGCTTCACGCCCTTTTCCGGCATCCAGTCATTTTTCCATTTGGCAGCTTTGGCATTGACTGTAATGCTCACACTGTCGCTTTTGGATTCAGCCACATCCGTGTACTTGAAACTTTCCAGATCAGGTGCGATTTCTTCCGAAATATCGGTTTTCTCGTAGGTCAGAAGAACCGCAGCCTGCCTTCCTTTGGGTCTCGCTGCTGTCAGTACCATCATGCACCTGCCTTCCAGGGCGGAAGGTCTCCGCTCTTTTCAGCCGGCAGAGCTGGTGTTGACAGCACCGTGCCGGAATCGAACCGGACGATATGGATATATCTGGGGTTGTTCTGCATCAGCCAATCGGCTTTCAGCTCGCTTCCGTACACGTTCAGGGCAATCAGATCCCAGGTGTCACCGGACTTTGTGGTGTAATCAAGTGCCATACTGCGTGCGCCTCTTTTCGCGTTCGTACCGTTCCACATACTCGCAGAACTTCTCGTAACCTTCGTCCATAATGGAACGTAGATCTTCGGCATTCATGCTGCCGTAGATGGTGAAGTTTGGTGCATAAACATATGTGTTTCCGCTGGAACTCGTATAGGTACGCTGGTAGCTGTTGCTCGATCCACCGCGCTGGTTCCCGGTGCTGCCACCAGAAGCATCTTCGCTCCCGCCGATGGGCTTCAGCTCTACTTCCTGCTGGTAGTTCTGAAGGTCTGCCAGCATCGACAGATTTTGCCTTGTCAGTTCGCTGTTTCCAGCCGTCGGGAAGAAGTTTACATTGCTCAGGTCGTAGTTGTCCGGGTTTGCAGCGTATTCCAGCTTTGCCTTTTCCGCATCTGCTCCCCGGATAAACCGGATTGCCTTCTGAGTATTTTCGTTTGCAAGAACAGACTTGGCACCAGCAATCACTTTCCCGATTCCGGTGTTCAGCAGCTGTTGGGCTTTGCCCTGGTCATCCGACACGGTAGGTGTCGGCATTGCCGCCAGAGTTTCCAGCCCATCTACTGCATAGTTGGCGATCTCCGTGATACGGCTGAACGCCACACCAGCGTCGGACCCCAGTACCAATGCCGCTGCAACAGGCTGAACCATAGTGTCAAAACTTTGAGCCACCTGGTTGTAATACTGCTGGCGACGTGCTCTGTTGAAGTCGATCAGGTTAGAATCTTCTTCTGTAAAACCACCGTCCGCGAACATCTTCGGCTTTCTGCCGGGCAACCCCAGCAGATCACCCAGACCAACGCCCAGCAGCTTACCAGCGGTCAGCCAGGTATCAATGTTCTTTTCACGAACGCCGCGCCGGAAGCTGATAACGGCTTCCGGGCCAGCCTCACCAGCAATAGACGGTCCCTGCGTCATGCCGCCGTTGGCAAATGCCGGGACAGACACGGATGACAGGTTGAATCCGAACGACTTACCGCCGATCACCGGAACCGGAATGCCGAACAGCGTTTCCGGTATTGTGAGCTGAATTTTGTTCAGCGCCCCAATGATGAAGTTGACCGCTTTCACGCCGATGGTTGCAACCTGCTTCAGGAAGCCGATGATGCCCAGAATCACAGGCTCTACCACAGGAAGCACCTTACCCACCAGATCCACCGCCACCTTGATGGCGTTGACCAGTGTGGTGCCTACCAGGCTTACCACCGTAGACAGCAGCGGCATGACCGCCGGAATGCCTTCATTCACGATAAAGCCGAAGATCTCAGTCAGCACCGGCTTGATGTGGTTTACTCCCAGATCTACAATCTGAGAGAACACACCGGCGAACGATTCAATCAACGGCATAACCGTCTGGATGGCAGGGGTCATAGCTCCGAACACGTCACCCAGATTTAGCCCTCCGATACTGAAGCCGGATAGCTTTTCCTGGATGCTCTGCAAGCCCTCCGGGGTGGTGAGTTGCCCGAACACCTGCTTCACGGTGTCGCCGATACCCGCTATCTTTCCGGTGAATTTGTCAAAGACGGCAAGCCCGCCTTCGCCAAATACTGTTCCGACGATGTTGCGGATGTCCTCGAAGTGATCTCCCAGCAGTGAAACCGCCGCAACGATCGTACCGATACCGGTAATAACGGGGCCGAATGTGCCAAGCAGCGACATAAAACCGCCGCCCAGTTTTGCGGCCACTGGGCCTACCGTCGTACCCAGTACGTTCAGCCCTGCGCCGCCGACATTCAAAGCTCCCTTCACCGTGCTCAAAGCGCCGCCGCCGATTTTGGATGCTGCACCCGCCACCTTGCTGCCGACACCGAGGACGGTAGAACCCACTTTGGACTGGCTGACGGTCTGCCATGCATTGGACAGCCCATTTCCAATGACCGTCTTTCCTGCACCGAGGAAATTTTTCACTCCACCGGCCATACCTCCAAGGTCAAGACCGTTCGGTCCTGCAATGCCGGAAAGAATCTGTCCCGCAACACCGCCGGTCTTGGCGATAAATCGTCCAACCGGATTGCCGCTTCCGAACCCCACCAGAGCATTTTTCAGGCCGCCCAGCGATTGCCCGACATTGGAAACATACCTACCGGAGCCGGAGTTTTTCAGCACGCCCAGCAGGCCACCGTTCGTGCTAGCTTCCAGCACATCATTTACAAAACCGGTGTTTCCTTTCTTGGTTCCGCTTCGCAGACCCTTGAAATTTTTCAGTGTTGCCCAGATGCCGACACCAGCGCCGTCCAACGTCTGCCCAATTTTTCCAAGGCGCGTTGTGGGCTGCTGCGCTCCGGCACCGGCCATCTGAACGCCGTACTTTGCATTTTCAGCAAACATTCCGGCATTCGATTTTACAAAGGATGCGCCACCAACTGCCCGTTGGATCAGGCTTGTGGGTGTCAGTGCGCCCATCAGGTTTCGGACAGTGATGCCGCCGAATGTTCCGCCGGGCGCACCGCTCGGTTTTCCGCCGATTGCAATGTTCCCAATGGTATTCAGCAGCGAGGATCCTGTGCTATAAGCCGTCGGCGCAAAGCTCATGGCTCCGAACGCCGCAACAATGGCCGCAATGGCTCCCGCCACCTCCGGCCCGTGTTCTGCGGTGTAGTCGATGCCCTTCTGGATCCACGGCAATGCCGCCTGCGCCGCATTGCCAATTCCAAGCAGCGCGGAGTGCAACATCGGCAGAATGCCATTGACGATGTTGGACAGATCTGGCAAGCTCTCGGTGATACCGTTTGCTATGTCGATCCACATGGATGTCAGTTCTTTCTTTGCCGGAAGGAACTGATTGCCCATCTTGATAAGCAGGCGGTCTGTCGCATTACTTGCCATCTGGCTTACCGCTTTGCTGGTGTCCAGACGAACAAGCAATTCTTTCTCCATGCTGCCGCTGTATGCGCTGGTATCACCAGCCATAAGCAAGGCATTCTGGAACGCAGGCAAGTTGCCCACAATTTTTGAAACGCCCTCAATGGCCCACTGTCCAAACAGTGTCTTGATGGTCGCAGTCTGCTGGTACTTGTCCTGTTTCGAGATCGCCTCAAAGACTTTGTACAGAGTGCTTGCTGCACCATCTTCTCCGTTCGGCCCGGTGGACTGCATATCCTTTGCAATCTGCACAGGATCAAAACCGAGTTTGTTCCATGCGCCCACCTGCGCATCCGTTGCACTGTTGCCAAGGGTGATGTTTGTAAACACACGGTTCAGGCTTGTTCCAGCCTTTCCCTCATTAACGCCCATAGCCAGCATGGTGGCTGCCAGCGCAGAGGTCGTGTGCAGGTCAACGCCGGCTGTCTGGCCGACACCGCCGGACGTATTCACCACGCTGGCGATTTCCGCCGCCGTGGTGGCCATGTGGCCGCCCAGATAGTTGATGGAATCTGCAATGTCGATAATCTGGTTGTGGGTCTTACCAAAAGCGGTTTCCCACTTTGCCATATAATCGGCCGCAGACTTTGCATCAATGTCCCACGCGGCAGCTAGCCGGGCCGTATCGTACAGGTAGCTTTTTTCTCCGGTTTGCTGGTTATCCAGAAAGATTTGCTCATAGCTCTTACCGGACTGTCCCAGCGATGCGGCGATCTGCGCCATCTCGTCCCGTTTGATTGGGACCTGCGTGGTCATCTTGAGGATCGCGTCCTCCATGGTGGCACGCTTTTCCGGGTCAATGCTGCCGTCATCGTTCATGATGCCGCCAACATACTTGACTGCATCTGCCGCCTGGGCTTGGTATTCCTCTGCCATGGAGGTTGTCTTTTTAATCATGACAGCGGACGCAGTTGTCAGCGTCGCCATGATTCCAAGCCCAGTCTTTCCGATTACGCCCAGAGTGTTTGCTACCGTGCTGCCCAGTGACTTGGTTCCCGTCAATGCGTTTGCCAGATCACCGGTCAGCCCCTTCGTCTGCTTTATTGCGGTTACAAGGGACGGGTCCACCTTGCCCATGATGCGGATGCTGAGGTCTAGTGCTCCATTTCCCGCCATACGTCTGCCACCTCGTTACACAGATCCACCAGTTCCCGCCGGGGCAGGTGCAGCAGATCCGTCATGTTGGAATGCGTGGCAATGGATAGCTGGATAGCTGCTTTCCGAAGTCCTTTTGCCCCGCCTTTTACTCGAAAAAATCAGAGTTTACGGCATCGCGCAGCTTGACCGCCTCGCACAGCGGCAGACCGGCAAAGAAGTCCACCGGGTAGCCGGTGCCCATGCTGGCGATGATGCAGCAGTACAGGTAGTTGCGATGCGTATTCACCGGTGCAAATCCGCCCGCAGCCATACGGTTTTCTGCCATGGATTCGCTCATAGTGTTCAGTTCGCCCACGCCGGACAGGTCGATGCTGTCAAAGGTCTTACCCTTCAGCTCAGCCTTTTCGCTGCCCTCGTAGGTGTAGGGCGCTGCAAACTTCAGGGTGTGAGATTCCAGCTGCTTTTTCACTTCATCGGCGTTCTCGCTGTTATCCATGCCCTTGATAACCGCCGCCTGCACTTTCTTGATCTTGCCGCGGGGCATGAGCTTGAAGAACTCCACCGGCTTTCCAGTAGCCTTAACAGCCATTTCCTGTGCAAAGGAAGTGGTCATTTCCATCGCGTACATGGCCGCCGTCTCGTTGCCGATGCTTTTCTGAATGTCGATCAAGTCCTGCACGGTTATCTTCTCCATACCGGACAGATCCAGGCTGTCGTACTCCTTGCCCTCGAACTTATAAGGT
>OITT01000476.1_pt1 | contig 9049 bp, 4 predicted proteins | sample 1586731 | NCBI WGS metagenome assembly OITT01 (sample SAMN02675048, study PRJEB24791) | human gut metagenome, SKBSTL034 | isolation source: stool | host: Homo sapiens | place: USA
CTACTGGTTCTGATGATATGTGCAACTGCTGCATTTGTGTGGTTTACCTTTTTGGCTTGACTGAATAATTTTGGTATTTTGAATTCACATTCTTAGAAATCAGTTTTCAAAAGCAAAAATCCGCCGAGGAATCCTCCCGAAAAAAACGGGAAGAATCCTCGGCGGATTTCGTTTATCGTGTTGGCTCTTTTTCGGCTGTGTCTTTTTCCTCTGCAAAAAACATCTCTACATTTTTCTGAGCTTTCATCAACTCCTGCATCTCATCTTGTGCCTTCCGGTAGTCTGGGTATGCTTCTTTCTTCTTTTTCAGAAGTTCAGCGTATTCGATGCTCAAGTCCTTAGTCTTTGGCAGCTTTTTCAATCCAGCTTCATCAAAAGCAGCTTTTGCAGCCTTATGCAGCGTGATTTCTTCCCGGTGGGCTTCCAGAAATCTCTTACTGTACCCGGCTTTGCGGTAGGCATCATAAACCGGACGTGTCCGGGCGTAATTAACGATGTGCGTCCGCAGAACGGCAATCTCGGTCATGCGCGCTTCTGCAGCTTTAATGGAATCGCCCAACTCGTGATAGCGAGCAGTTGCTGCATCCACACGTTCCTGCATTTCTTTAATGCTACCGATTTTATGCTCCTGTAAGAAAATCAGCGTCTTGGACATTTCTTTCAGATTATATCGCTTTGCCCAGCGAGCATACCCCATGCTCTTTCCCTCGGCCAGCTTTGCCTGAATGTCCACCAGCATCTGAAACTTTTGTTCCGGTACGATGCGCTTCTGCTTCTGCCGGGGATGGTGTTCGGCTTCCCCAGAGATAACAGCTTTCAGTTCTTCTTCACTATATCCTGCGCCCAAAGTGCGGAACCGGATGAATCGCTTCTGCCGTGCGCCTTTGACGGAGGTGTATTTTCCACGCTTGACCTCATAACCCTGCTGCTCCAGTCCTTGCAGAAAATCTTCGTAGTCTTTGGGCTTTTCCGCCAGAACAGTGTCAATCACGCCACATAGACGGTCACGATTGCTTTCTTTGGGCGGGTAGAGTGTGCGCTTCTGCCGCTCCCGATAGGGCTTTATCTCAATGACGGAAAGCTGATGCTCTAAGCAGATCAGATCGCTCAACCGTTGCACAGCCAGCCCGGACAATAAAAAATCCCGGAATTTCCGGATGCTGTCCAACGCAGTGGAGTTGTAGATAATGTGATTATGAATGTGTTCCCGGTCCGTGTGGGTTGCAACGATAAACGCATACTTGCCTTTGGTGAAACGCATTGCCAGCTCATAACCCACCTTGTTGGCTTCTTCGGCGGTGATCTCGCCGGGTTTGAACGACTGCCGGATCTGATAGGCAATCACGTCACTTTTTTGTCTGCGCCCAGTGACAAGTTCATACTGCCGTTTGGACAGCATAAATTCTTCATCCACCGTCAAAGGACTGCATTCGTAACTGCTGACCAGTTCGCCCTGCTGTGTCTTGTCCGGGTTCTGGGCGTAATCCGTGCGGCTTTTCAGGCAGGCCGCAACGGATTTCCCCTTGTTTTTGTGCAGTGCAATCAATCTTGTTGCAGCCAGTTTGACCACCTCCCGGCAAAAAGAAAATGCCGCACAGTGGCGGCATAAAAATTTTATAATTCTGCAATCCAGCCGCTGAACCATTCCACGGCTTCTACAATGACCGTTCCGGCGGTGAGGAGCAGGAAGCAGCCAAACTCCGCCACCAGCAAGATCAAAAACTGCATCCACTCCTGGCAGTACAGTGTATAAAGGCCGCAGCCGAAAATATACAGCATGGGCAGTGCCAGCACAAACGCCGACAGGTTCAGCGTCCATTTCAGCATCAGTACCAGAAATGCACTCAGGAGAACCACAGGAAACAGGAGAACTCTTGCTACGAATTTCATATTGACACCGCCTTTCTGCTTTCAGTATATGGATAGAGCATGAGCCTGTCAATGGTGTTGCCGCCTATGTACCCCCGCAGCCCTCCAACTGCGGGGAGAAATTTAGAGATCAGCCAGCCGGGAAAGAATCTGCCGACCAATCTCAATCAGTTCATCCAGCCGCTGCTGCAGGTCCTCCATGTCGGCGGCATAGACCCGACCATTTTCATTGGCGGCTTTGGCGTACTGATTCAGGTTGTTGCTGCACATCTGCAAGAGATATGCCATGCGTTGCAGGTCTTTCAAGTCAAGGTGCAGGCAATAGCCGTCCAGTGCCATCTTGCGGATATAGGCACTCAGGCTTCGGATGCCCATGCTGAGCATTTTTTCATAGATACGGTTCTTTTCTGTTTTGCTCAAGCGCAGGATGATGGTTTCATCCCGTTTTTCCCTCACCGGGCATCACCATCCTTGTCGTAATAACTGCGGAAGGGCTTCACCGGCTCCGGCTTGTCGGATTTTTCTTCCAGAGCCGCCAGCACCGAGGGGCGGCGAGGCTCGTCCTCCTGTTCTTCCTCGTCCTGTTCCGGCTCGTGGCTCTTTTCGTCCACATCCAACTGAGCGTTCAGCTCTGCAAGCCGTGCTGATTTTTCAGCCAGTTCTTCCTCCTGCGGGAAGGGCTTTTCCACCTCAATTTGCGCCGCCGCCTGCTGCTGATGCAGGGTATCCAGTTCGTTTTCTGCGGCGGTGATGCGTTCCGGGAAGTTGTTCAGGGAGTTATCCAGACGGATGATGTTGCCCAGTGGGTCGGTGCCCAAAGGCACCGTGTACTTTCGCTGCCCCTTCAAAAGTGCCTGATACTCCGTGCGGAAGGTGTCGAACCGCAGGGACAGCTCAAAGCCCCGGTAGCTGCCGATCACTTTTTCTTCGGCGTTGGGCAGTTCGGAACAGGCGAGCACCAGACGTTCGCCGGCGGTCTTTTTCTCGTCGTAGGTCACGCCCCTGATGGTCATACCGCAGAACTCCTCCTTGCCCTGCGGGTGGGCGGCGGCAAGCTGCGCGTCCGCTTTCAGCCCGGCGATGTGGGCGTTCGTTTCCTGAATGTCAGCCGGGAATTTTGTCAGCAGCTTGTCTTGCAAGCGGAATTTCTGGCTCTGGTGGTCGGCTTTCAGAACCTTGAGTTTTGCGACCTGAACATCCAAATCCATCTTCTCCTTGATGAGCGGATTTCCGGCACACAGTGCCTTGATTTCGGCGTAAGATAGCGCCTGCTCATCCACATCCTCGCAGGAGCGCACCGGGGATTTTGAAGTCATGATTTGGCTGATAAACCGCTGTTTATTTTCCAAAGTTTGGAACAAATAACTGTCAAATGTCCCTTCCGTAACGTAATTGAATACCTTGACTTCCTTATTCATATTGCCCTGCCGGATGATGCGACCATTGCGCTGGGTCATGTCGCTGGGCTTCCAGCCAACGTCCAAGTGATGCACCGCCACAAGCCGGGATTGCACGTTGGTGCCCGCTCCCATTTTTGCCGTACTTCCGAGCAAAACTCGCACATCGCCGGAGCGCACTTTGGAGAACAGCGCCGCCTTTTTTGCTTCGGTGTCAGCATTGTGGATAAATTCGATCTCGTTTTCCGGCACACCGGCGGCGATCAGCTTTTTGCGAATGTCATCGTAGACGTTGAAATTGCCATCGTTTTTCGGTGTCGAGAGGTCGCAGAACAAAAGTTGGGTCAACTTCTGTTCTTTACCCTCCTCCCAGATTTTCAACACATTTTGAACGCATACGTTCAATTTGCTGTTGGGATCATCTGGCAGCATGGGGTTCATCAAGCGAACGTCCAAGCCGATTTTGCGCCCATCGTTTGTGACGCAGAGCATATTGTCCACGGAGGCATCCACTGCACCGGAGTGGATTTCTGCAGCACGTTTGCTCAGTTCCTGCACCATTTCCTTTTGAATTTCGGACGGCTTTGCCACCACGGTTTCAAACTTTGCGACCGGCACCGGCAGATGAAGCTGGTCGCTAGTTTTAATGTCCGCAACCTCCTTGAACATGGACATCAACTCAGGGAGGTTGAAAAACTTGGCGAACCGGGTGCGGGCACGGTAGCCGGTACCCTCCGGGGCAAGTTCAATGGCCGTGGTCGTCTCACCAAAGGTGGATGCCCAGCAGTCGAAGTGCGTCAGCTTTTTCTGCTGCAAGGTGCTGTACTGGAGGTACCGCATGACCGTGTACAACTCGGTCATGGAGTTGCTCACCGGGGTGCCGGTAGCGAATACCACGCCACGCCCGCCGGTGATCTCGTCCAGATAGCGGCACTTGCCGAACATATCGCTGGATTTCTGGGCTTCGCTGGTGGATAATCCAGCGACATTCCGCATTTTTGTGGTCAAAAAGAGGTTCTTGTAGAAATGGCTCTCGTCCACAAAGAGCCTGTCAACGCCCAGTTGCTCAAAGGTGATTACATCGTCCTTACGCTCATCGGAGCGCAGTTTTTCCAGCTTGGTTTCCAGCGTTTTCCGGGTCTTTTCCATCTGCTTGATGGAGAAATTCTCGCCTGCGTGGACTTTCAGCTCATTGATGGCGGCAAGCGTTTCATAAATTTGCTCCTGAATAATACGCTCCTGCCGCTCAAAGGACAGAGGAATGCGCTCAAACTGGCTGTGCCCAATGATGACAGCATCGTAGTCGCCGGTGGCGATGCGGGCGCAGAATTTTTTGCGGTTTGCGGTCTCAAAATCCTTGCGCCGTGCCACCAAAAGTTTGGCGTTGGGGTAGAGGTTCAGAAAATCCGATGCCCATTGTTCCGTCAGATGGTTGGGCACTACGAACAAGGATTTCTGGCACAGCCCCAGCCGTTTCGCTTCCATAGCGGATGCCGCCATTTCGTAGGTCTTGCCCGCACCAACTTCGTGTGCAAGCAACGTATTACCGCCATAAAGCACATGAGCAATGGCGTTGCGCTGGTGCTCCCGGAGGGTGATCTCCGGGTTCATGCCCACGAATTTGATGTGACTTCCGTCATACTCACGGGGACGGGTAGAGTTGAACAGCTCGTTGTACTGCTTCACCAGCGCAATGCGCCGCTGGGGGTCTTGCCAGACCCAGTTGGCAAAAGCGTCCTTGATGACCTGCTGTTTCTGCTGAGCCAGCATGGTCTCCCGCTTGTTCAACACACGTTTCGGCTTGCCCTCGGCATCCTCAATGGTGTCGTAGATGCGGACATCTTTCAGATTCAGGGTCTCCTCCAAGATCTTGTAGGCATTGGCACGGCTGGTGCCGTAGGTTTCGGAGGAGATAATATCCCCTCTGCCGGTGGCAGTTTTGCCCTCCACGCGCCACTCTGCGGTATAAGGAGAATATCTCACCTTGACTGCATGGCGCAGATAGTAGGGAATCTGGAACGTCTCGGTCATAAACTTCTGGATAATGTCCGGGTCCAGCCAAGTAGCACCCAGCCGTATATCAATTTCAGATGCTTCCAGTTCTCTGGGCTGCGCTTTGGTCAAAGCCTCCACATTGATCTTGAACTCCGGGTGGCTTTCAGCGGCAAGCTGAGCCATGCGCAGTTTATTCCGCACATTGCCGGAAAGATACTCGTCCGCAGGTTGCCAGCCGGCTTCCGGGTCGTCTGCATCGGCGGCGGGATCTTTGAAAATCACACCGGACAGTTCGGTGGTAATGCGCCTGTACTCGCCGGGTGTGCCCAGCAGTTCTGCCATATAAGGCAGGTCTACTTTGCCGTGTTCCCCGATGGACACTGCCAGTGCTTCACTGGGGGTATCCACGCTGGTGACAACACGCTCTGGCCGAATCGTCCGCTTGGTGAACATATCTGCCTTGGACTTAAGATTTTTATTCTCGTCCAGATTCTCCAGCGAGCAGAGCAGATAGTAGGAACTGTCATCATCGAACAGGCGGGCATTTTTCTTGTCGTTAATCAGGCCGTATTTTGCAGTAAAGGCATCGTAGGCGGCGTTCAATTTTGCTTGCGATGCCTTAATGTCCTCGTCCGGGAAGTCATTCAGCTGCTGCTGAATCAGTTCGTTGACGATCTGCCGCAACTCCACCATACCAGCTACACGGCCTTTGGCGTTGTCGGACAGTTCAATCTGCGTCATGATAGAGTTCTCTCGGTAGTAGATCTCGCCATCAACAACCGTATAGCTAAAATTCTTCACAGTCGGGTCTGCAGGCAGCGTTTTGCGCTGTGCTTCCGCATCTGCGACGTCCGGGGCAGCAATCTCCACCGCAGTGTAATTGCCCTCAATATGCTGTACCGCTTCTGCAAGCTGGTCTGCCAGCACTGCACCCTCAATGGGTGCAACGGTCAGGTCGTGACCGTACTGGGTGCTTTCCAGTTCCAAATTTCCCAACACCATTTCCGGGTGGTCTACGAAATACTGGTTGATGGCAAAGCCGTCCTCGGTCTTGCCAAGCTGTACCCAGTCCGGCTCATGGTCGATGGGGCGGTCACGCTTCTGCAAAAAGATAATGTCGCTGACAACATCTGTGCCAGCGTTGGCACGGAACGCATTATTCGGCAGACGGATGGCACCCAGCAGATCGGCACGCTCTGCCATGTGCTTGCGGGCGGTGCTGTCCTTGCTGTCCATGGTGTAGCGGCTGGTGACGAACGCCACCACGCCGCCCGGACGCACTTGGTCGATGGCCTTGGCGAAAAAGTAGTTGTGGATGCTGAATCCCAACTTGTTGTACGCCTTGTCGTTGACCTTGTAGTTGCCGAAGGGCACGTTGCCCACCGCCAGATCGTAGAAATCACGGCGGTCTGTGGTCTCAAAGCCCGCCACGGTAATGTCGGCCTGCGGGTACAGCTTTTTGGCGATGCGCCCGGTGATGGAATCCAGCTCTACGCCGTACAGACGGCTGTCCTGCATGGTGTCCGGCAGCATACCGAAGAAGTTGCCCACGCCCATACTAGGTTCCAGAATGTTACCGCTGCGGAAACCCATGCGCTCCACCGCATCGTAGATACCACGGATCACGGTGGGGCTGGTGTAGTGGGCGTTCAGAGTAGAAGCGCGAGCAGCGGCGTATTCATCCTCAGAGAGCAGTTCTTTCAGATGGGTGTACTCGGCAGACCAATTTTCCTTGTTGGGGTCAAAGGCATCTGCCAGACCGCCCCAGCCCACATATTGCGAAAGCACCTGTTGCTCCTCGGCGGTGGCACCCCGGTGCTCCTCTTCCAGCTTGAACAGGGTACGGATGGCTTCGATGTTCCGGGCGAATTTCTGTTTGGGGCCTCCGACACCCAAATCATCATCCGTGATGTGGAAGTTCCCGGCAAGTTCAAGTGTGGATCGTTCCGGTTCAACTGCATCTAGAGTAGGTGATTTTGAGCCAATCGTCTGGATCACAATATCATAAGGCATACGGTTTTCTTCAGCAGGGTATATGGCAACCGTTTTTACAGTATCATCTGGCTGCGTAGTAACCTGTTCATTCTGCCGCAAGCCATCCTCGAATTGTCGTTTGTTGATAACTTCGTTATCCCACGACTGTCCCTGTGCGCTGGTGTCAATGCGAACATCCGTTTCGCCCACATAGCCGATTGTTCCTTCGATGGTTCGGGTAGGAAGGTCAACGATAACATTGTCACCGACCTTGTAATCGGGTAGGGGGTGTTCCATCACTTCCTGTTCCTGCTCGTACAACTCCCGGACAAGAGCCAGCGGTTCCTCCCGGAAAATTGGCATCCGCATTTCTGCCAGTGCCACATCCTGCAGGGTAACGCTGTCCTTATCAAAGTTTACTGTATCCACCCGGAAAGTGCGTCCTTCCATGTGGATGGTAATGCCCAGCGGCAGATAGTCCTCCCGGCGCAGATACTTGGTTTGGTGGTGGGTGCCATCCTCGTTCAGCCCGGCAAGGTAGATGTTCTCGCCGCACTGCCACAGTTGTTTGGCACGGTATGCCCACTGGTCGCGGGGAAAGCCGATGACCGGGACGGTGCCCAGTGCTGTTTCTTTTTCCAGAAGTTTGCCGCCCAGACGTTCACTGACTTTTTGCGCGTCATCTGCGTAAAACTCAAACTGTCCGTTCTGCTCAAAGCCCACCAGCGCATCCGGGTGCTGCTCCTTCAGGGCATTGTACTCGGTGGCGGCATCCAGCGGCAGCAGTGCAGGGCGTTCCTCCACTTTGCTGTGGTAGTGCTCCAATTCCTCATCCGTGACGCTGACCAGTTCCGAAAAGTCCAAAGCTTCCAGCTCGGTTTCGGTCAGGTCTTCCAGACTTTCGTACTGCCGCTCATCTATCAATACCTCGCCCAGATACCGCTCCACTCGATACCCCACCAGATCCACGTTGACCTGAATGGGAATATCCTCATCGGTGGCGTGGGTGTAGGCAATGCCGATTTTAGTCAGATCGGAAAAGTCCGGCTCGGAGTTGTACTCCTCCTGACAAAACTCCCGGATCAGTTTTTTGGCACGATCTATGGCACCATCCGGCTTTACGCTGACAGGCGCAGGGGGCGTGTAATGCTCCTTTTCTCTATCCGTCAGGTAGCGGTCGGACTGGACCATTAGGTCGATATACTTTTCCACCTGCGTCCAGCTTAACGTGAATTTCTTGTGTTCGGGGTAATGGTCAAATTCCATTCCTCTCCCGTCGTGGTTGACAAACCCTCTGCTGCCATCCAGATAATCGTGGGAGTGCCCACCGATGCCGTATTCCTTTGCCAGTGCCTTGGCACGGAGTTTTCGGTCAGGCTGGGTCTGGTACAGTGCCATAATGCGTTGCTTGCCACCTGCAAACCCAGAACCATGCTTACGCAGTTCGTTCTCGATTTCAGCCTGCGACAAAACAAAAGCGGAGGACGATTTCTCGCTCTCCGCTCGGTTGATGTTCTTAATCTGTTCTGCTTCGGTAGGGATGGCGGCATCCAGAAAACTTAGCTGTAAATCAGCTCCGTCAGAATGATTTCCTCGGTTTGCGCCCGCAGGCTGTTCATGTGCCTCACCCAGCTCATCTGGTTCTTCTCCTTGTCCGGGGCTGGGTTCTGCTTCAGCAGTTCGGTCATCATCTGCTGCATCCGGCTCTCTGCCGTCTGCTCCAGCTCCATCAGATGCGGGTATAGCGTTCCGTTCAGGAGCATCGAGTTGTACAGCACCGGGTGATGCTGCTTCAGATAGTTCCGGCGCATCCT